>UOFG01000074.1_pt1 | contig 12322 bp, 8 predicted proteins | sample 1988411 | NCBI WGS metagenome assembly UOFG01 (sample SAMEA4712194, study PRJEB27164) | hydrothermal vent metagenome | biome: marine basaltic hydrothermal vent biome; feature: marine hydrothermal vent; material: mineral | place: Pacific Ocean | collected 2011-06-14/2011-07-23 | depth 1689 m
TGCTTAACCTGTGTGTGGCCCCTGATGTGCAGGGGCAGGGCCTTGGAAAACGCATGTTATATAAACTGATGCAACTTGCCGAAGAGCGTGATGCGAGCTCTATTTTTCTGGAAGTACGTGAATCTAATGTGGTTGCGTTAAACCTGTATGAGAAGGAAGGCTTTAACCGCATTGGTTTAAGAAAAGGCTACTATCCCGTTGAAGATGGGCGAGAAGATGCGTTGGTGTTTGCCAGGGAGCTTAATCTGGAGGCACGGTTTTCTGAGGAGTAGCTGCCTGAAAACAAAAACTCCAGAGTCAGGGGCCAAATAAGGTATAATCAGCTTTTTATTTAAGCCCTTTATTGAATTCCATTATGTCAGAATTACTTCAGCAAATGCAGCGTCGGCGTACGTTTGCGATTGTTTCCCACCCCGATGCCGGTAAAACAACCCTGACTGAAAAATTGCTACTCTTTAGTGGTGCAATACAGCTTGCTGGTACGGTTAAGGGGCGAAAGGCCGCTCGCCATGCGACATCTGACTGGATGGAGCTGGAAAAGCAAAGGGGTATTTCGGTGACCTCCTCGGTGATGCAGTTTCCATATAATGACTGCATTATTAATTTGCTGGATACGCCAGGGCACGCAGATTTCTCCGAAGATACCTACAGAACGCTAACGGCTGTTGATTCCGCGCTAATGGTTATTGATGCGGCAAAGGGCGTAGAAGAACGGACTATTAAGCTGATGGATGTCTGTCGCCTGCGTGATACACCAATTATTACATTTGTCAATAAAATGGATCGTGAAGCACGAGACCCGATTGACCTGCTGGATGATGTAGAAAATATTCTTGATATACAGTGCGCCCCCATGACATGGCCAATTGGTATGGGCAAAAACTTTAAAGGGGTTTTTCATTTATATCATGACTGCGTCCATCTTTTTAGTGCAACGCATGGCGGCAAAATACGGGAAGGTGAGGTTATTCAGGGGCTGGATAATCCTGGTCTGGATGAAAAGCTGGGGGCATTGGCAGAGGAGTTGCGGGATGAGGTTGAGCTGGTCAAAGGGGCCAGTCATGAATTTGATTTACAGGCTTATCGAGAAGGTAAGCTGACACCGGTATTTTTTGGTTCTGCGATCAATAATTTTGGCATAAGAGAATTGCTTGATTCATTAGATGAGTTTGCGCCATTGCCCAAAGGCCGTGATGCGGGCGTGCGCGTGGTTGAAGCGGATGAGGAAAAATTTAGCGGATTTGTCTTTAAAATTCAGGCGAATATGGACCCACAACATAGAGACCGTATTGCATTTATGCGGATTTGTTCGGGCAAGTTTGAAAAGGGCATGAAAGTAAAGCATGTGCGTATTCAAAAAGACATTAAACTCAATGATGCAATGACATTTATGGCCTCTGAGCGAGGGCATACTGATGTTGCCTATGCGGGTGATATTATCGGTGTGCATAATCATGGCACGGTGCGTATTGGGGACACCTTTACCAAAGGCGAAGATTTACAGTTTGTGGGTATTCCTAATTTTGCGCCAGAGCTATTTCGGCGGGCACAGTTGCGTGATCCGCTTAAAATGAAAGCACTGAAAAAAGGGTTGGTGCAGTTGTGCGAAGAAGGTGCGACACAGCTTTATCGGCCAATGAATAATAATGATTTAATTCTGGGTGCCGTAGGTGTGTTGCAGTTTGATGTGGTTGCGCATAGATTGCAATATGAGTATAACGTTGAGTGTTCATTTGAAAATGTAAATGTGACCACAGCCCGTTGGGTTGCGTGCGCTGATGAAAAAATGCTAGCGGAGTTTAAAGCCAGGGCATCCGTTAATCTGGCACAGGATCATGCGGGAGATCTGGTTTATATTGCACCCACGCGAGTTAATCTGGATATGATTCAGGAACGCTGGCCAGATATCAAATTTCTCTCTACGCGCGAGCATGGCGTTTATGAGGTTTAACAGGAATGGATACTCGCTATTCTTATTTCGAGTAGACAAAACGGTCAGCCCTGTCTGCATAAATAAAAATGCTCAGTCCGAGTTTCGGGTATAGCCACTGCCGCTCATTTTCACTGATTTTCACCTCTTGCGTTGCCTGGCCAAATCGCTGGCGGATAACTTCATCGCCATAGTCAATGGACGGAATATAGGTGATGCCTGAAATGGCGGTGCTCAAATAATTGATTTCGGTTTGTTTATCAATTTCATACTCCAGCATGCCCGTCTTTTCGGTTGTGCTGTCTGCTTTGGCAGTGGTGCGTAATGTGCGTATGTTTTCGCTGTCTAACTGGTATTTTAATTGAATTTCAGCCGTCATTCCGCCAATATTCAGGTCGTTATAGCGGGCAATCAGCTGAAACTCAGGCTTTTTCCTGACGGTGTTAAGTGGCGTGTCAGTGGGCGGGGGGAGTTGTATTAGCCGAGTTTGAGCAAAGCTGGCAAATATCTGATTGGCTTCCTGAATGGTTGTTTTACCCAGAGTAATGCCCAGTACTCTGATTGAACCATTTTGTAGCCGATCAATCTCCCAGGGCGTGTAGTCCAGGCTGTTGACCGATTTGTGCTGACCGATAACCGTAATCATCATGGCGGTACCAGTCATAAGCAGAATAAGAAATGTTCGATTCATAGGGAGATGGAGAATTTATTTACAGGTCAGGATAGATTCTATTCTTTAATAAGCGTGAAGTATACCACTCCAGGAGGATGTGCATTGTCAGCGGGATATTATAACGGGGGAGGCTCATATCAGAGAAACGTGCAGATAGCACTGTTCGGGGTGGAAAAACGGTAAAGGCACGCTCAGAAGGTGATAATATCAGGTTTTTTTAGTGGCCATCAATATGTCAGAAAATGTATAAAGATAAATCAATTATTGGCTGGGCATTATACGACTGGGCCAACTCTGTTTTTGCAACGGTTATTATCGCTGGTTTCTTCCCTGTGGTGTTTAAATCGTACTGGGCCACGAATTTAACGGATTCAGAAAACACATTCTGGCTGGGTGTGGGTAATGCGGCTGCCAGTCTGCTGGTGGTCTTTATTGCGCCGTTTTTAGGTGCTATTGGTGATAAATATAGCCTGAAAAAACCGTTGTTGCTGAGTTTTATGCTGTTGGGTGTGCTTTCAACCTCATTGTTTTATGCGGTGCAGCAGGGTGACTGGGGGCTGGTGCTAATATTATACATTGTCGCAACAGTGGGTTTTATGGCGGCAAATATATTTTATGATGCACTGCTGGTTTCAGTGAGCGCTGCGGATCAGCTGGATCAGGTGTCAGGGCTGGGCTATGGGCTAGGCTATCTGGGGGGTGGAGTGTCATTAGGCATATGTGTTTATGTGAGTCAGCAGCCCGCCGTGATTGGCTATAGTACGGTGATTGATGCGGTATTAATCTGTTTTTTGCTGGTCTCTATCTGGTGGTTCGTATTTAGTCTGCCGCTGGCTTTCTGGGTGAAAGATACGCAGTACGCAGGTGGGAGTGCTGGTGATGATATTTCATCCGCAGTGTCATTAAAAAATACGGGTGTAGTAGATGCAACGTTAACCGCCTTCAGAATGGTGTTTAAAAACAGGCAGGCGCGGTTATTTCTAATTGCCTACTGGATATATATTGATGGTGTCGATACCATTATTCGCATGGCCGTCGATTATGGCCTGGCAATCGGATTTGAATTCAGCGACCTGATACTGGCTTTGCTCATTACACAGTTTACAGGCTTTCCGGCGGCGATTCTCTATGGTTATGCTGGTAGCCGAATCGGCGTTAAAAAATCAATTATGGCAGGTATCGGGGTTTACTGTGCGATTACCTGGCTTGGATATATTATGACCACGCCTACTGAATTTTATATTCTGGCGGTGTTAGTAGGCCTGGTGCAGGGAGGGGTGCAGGCGATGAGTCGCTCATTTTACGTGCGTATGATACCTGCTGGCCAGGCAGCCAGGTATTTTAGCATCTATAATATGCTGGGTAAGTCAGCCGCTATTGTTGGGCCTTTGCTGATGGGGGCTGTTGCACTTATAACTGAAAATCATCGTTACTCGATATTGTCTGTTTTAGTGCTGTTTGTTCTTGGGGCTTATGTTCTGTCTCGTGTTGAAGAGCCGTGTGTTAGCGGGGTTGAGGGCCGGTAGTTTCTATACTCGTTGTTACTACCCGCATCCTTCTCTTACCGGTTTATTAGTATGTATATGACTTTCCGGGGTTGCAGGGTGTGATATTAATTATAGATTCAGATAATACATCGGAGTTAAAAACCAGGCGTAATTTTGAGGCATCAGGTTATACGTCTATTGCCGTGGTTAAAACCGCTGCTCAGGCAAGAGAGGTGCTGGATTCGAATGAGTCAGGGAGTGCTAAAGGTAGTATTTCACTTATTATCATCAATAGTGAGCTCGATGATGAAAATGGGTTTATGCTTTGTCGTGAGATACGTAAAACAGAAAAGGTCTGCAATGCGTATATTATTATGTTGATTAGCAGTGCCAACAATCAGACAGCGATAGAAAAAGCAAATCATAGTGGTGCTGATGGCTTTGCTGTTAAGCCGTATGACTCAGATGACTTTTTCAGATATATGGCTCAATACACACAGCTTAGAACAGTATTGCTGGTGGAAGATGATCCATTAATTCGCCAGATGGTATGTGCAATGCTCTCAAAGTATGGAGTGGAAATTATTGAGGTAGATAATGGTATTAAAGCGCATAATCTAATTAATTCAATTCTCCCTGTATGTCTTGTGATACTGGATATAGGGCTTCCTGGAATGAGCGGTGTGAAGCTGGTATCCAGAATTAGAAGCAAAACGCAATGGAGAAAAACCCCTGTGGTAATGCTGACCAGCAGTACTGAGGTGGCTGATGTAAAAGGGTCTTTGTCATCAGGGGCGAATGACTATATTGTAAAGCCATTTAAAGCTGACGATTTTAGCGAAAGAATGGATCGTTATTTAGGACCTGTTTAAATATCATGGTTAATTATACTGATATTCAGGTAATAGATGCAAGGGATATTTTTATAAAGTGGAATAAATCACAACTGGATGGGTTGTCAGAATATACCTCGGATGAGATTCATAAATATATAAAATTAATACCGCTTTTTCTGCACCTTAATCATAAGATGCTACCAGGATATATCTCAGATCAGCTGCCAGGGTATGTTCAATCAGGTGTCTATGGTTATCAGGCAGATAAGGCAACAGTAAATGATGCCAGATTATTAAATTCTAAATTTAGATATCAGCATGAAGAAATTGTAAAAAATGCAGCGGTCGAGTCAGTTTTTTTTCAGAGAAGGCTGGTTGATGGCTCTTTTCTTTGCTGGATATTTAATAAGCCTGATTTAAGCAGCGAGATGCTGGATGCATTAAAAACAAAAATAGAAAAAATATCTCAGTGGCTCTACTCAAGAGGTGCTGCTATTAAGTTTATCTGCCTTTCAGGTGATGATTTCATATCAGACAAAAAAAATAAAGCATTGAATAACGATAAAGCGCTATTTCTGGATAATTTTTATAGTGAAAGCATTGTGCTGGCAGGTAAGTATCCGGTATGGTGGTTAGTTTCTCCTTCTAAAGAAGGAGAGTATAGTGCATGTGTTGAGCATATAAAACAGGCTCGCTTCGTAGATAACGATGAGTTTATAGATCTTGCTAGTCCAGCTGAGGTAACACGGAAAGACTTTCTCTATTTTTCAGTCAATCAGGTGCAAACAGTTAAGCTATCGGCAGAGATTTGTCTTGTAAATCTTCTCGTTATAGATAATAAAAGTAGAGCATGGCCAGATTTAGACGGGGTCTCTTTTCGACTGAAAGAATACTTATATCAGAATAAGCAGAGTATAAATCTGCCAGGTATTCTGACTGAACTGTTGCGAGAAACGTTTTCACAGTATGCGGGAAATAAGCATCTATATACGGAGGACAGGTTATTTAGCTGGATAAAGGCTAATCCGGGGAAATTAAATCCAGAGATTGCTGAGTGTTTTCTTGCTGCTAAGGACTATAGAGAGGTGAGGCTGGAAGGTGTTGATAATATATTAGCCAGTTTAAGTTATTTTAAAGCAATTGCAGATGAAATTCGTCAGTTATTCGGGAGTATTGTAGATACCTGCTGGCAGAGAAAAGAGGAAGGAGAAGAAGACTCGAATTTACTATTGGTAGCAAGAAATATGCAGGAACTTCTGTCTGATAGTGCAAACCGTGTGCCTTTGTATAACAGTAAGGATATAACGGATATTCTTTTTGATCGTATTCTTCTGCGATACCAGCACTCTTCATGGAGCCTGCTTGCCGGAACTTCACGGGGTGATGAAACAATACTGGATGATTTTACAAGTTTGTTAGGCCTGCTGGCATGGTGCTGGCTAAACAGAGTCGTTAATCATTCAACTCAGATATCAATAGATTGTCCCTCGCATCAGGTCAGGCAGATTGAAGCGAGATATGTACTTGAAATTCTAATGCAGTATCTCGATCCGAAAATAGTGAGTTCTATTCCGCCAAAGGTATTTGAAAAGCCTGCGCAGCCTTTGAAGTCGCTGCTTTTTATGAGTTTGCTGAATGAGAGTGATGTGCAACGGATGGCAAAGGATAGTTTAGTGTTCTCTCAGTCTTTATTCGGAACATCGACAGGGCCCGTTATGCATTGCGAACAGTTAATTATTAATAGCTGGGGTGATGTTTATACTAAAGAATATACTGGAAATGCGGGTATGCTACAGTGCTTGTGCGAGTGGACTCATCATGCACCCCTGGATGCCTCTGCTGAGTATGTATCGAGAAAAACGGATAAAGATGTTCTTGTTCAACCTCAGTCGCTTAAGGCGTTTAGCTACGGTACAGGAGACAGTACGCATATTGCACAACGTATGGAACAGATATATTCTGAAATAATTAATTTTTTCTATAAGTGTAAAATTTCTGCTGGTCGGTTTGTGTTGCGCATGGAGAATACCTGCTATGTTGTTACAGCGGATAACGGTTTGCTTGCGGCCAGTGAAATTGGTAGGCAGAAAGCGCTTATAGAATATTTGCAGGCAGCCGTGGATGTTTATCAGGATACAGCGCTTGAAAGACTTGCCTTTACAGAGCAGCCACTTTGTGAAATGTATCAACGGAATAAAAAAAATGTGCTACAGGTTTTTTTTCAGATAAAAAGCCGACGATATCATGTGTGGGTGCTGGATGAAAAAGGGACTTTGTGGACGGATATTGTGAATGTGTATGATCGAGACAGTTATGTTATTCACTGGTTATACCTGTTTCGGAATATCCGTGTTATATTGAAAAAAAAATCAGCTGAAAACAGTGATTTACCATCACTTGAAATATGCCAGATAAGTATTAACCCGCTGGGTGAGTTTGAATTTCATACGAAGGGGGCAGAGGCTTTATCGGGTGAAAAGCAATTTTATGAATTACAGGTAAAAATAGAAGTGTCAGATAATGATGATCAACTAAGTCTGGTTTTTGAAGATCAGGTATTTTTATACAGTGAGTTCAGACAAAATGTATTGATGGAATGTATACAGTATATGTCAGCAAGCATGTCAGGTGGGGGGCATCGCCCCGTGTTTGTGACAGATATTGATATACCGCTGAGCTTATATCATGTGGCAATGCCGGAGATGCTTCAGATAAGCCATATTTTAAAATTCAAACGCAATTTTGAGCATCGGATTAATAAATTATTGCAGGGTTAAGTTTTATATATTTTCACCATTACCAGTTTAGTCATGCAAATGAACAATGTGTAGGCTGGGTTAAGAAACGCAGCTCAACACCACCCTTTCTGATGTATCAATATTTATGGGCTCGCGGTAATCAGAGTGTTGGGGTGGCGAAGGAATTTATGCGTTAATGACTATCCAGCTTACCCAGCTCGTTCAAAATAGCCACCACAAGAGATTCGCCCTGGGGACCAATTTTATCACACAGTTTATCTACATTACGCTCACCATCAACCAGTGGCTTAATTAATGCGCTAAATTTTGCCAGATCACCCTGGGTGCTTGACATCTGTTCAGCCATCTGGCCTAGCATGCTCAACGCATTGGCATCTCCCTTGCTGGCATCGTGAATTAGCTGTGCAAGCATGGGTGCGGCTTTCGATGGGTCGGCCTCCTGGTTTGGGTCAGGCATACTGGCGGGATTCTGGATGCCTTTGAGTATGGCATCAACAATCACCTGATCTTCTTCGTCCAGGCCCTTTAATATACTGCTGTCTCGTTCGCCCTTAAGCACTTTTCGGATTGCGGCTACCAGGTTTTCCCAGCCGTTCTCGGCGGAAATTTTTAGCACCTGTTCCAGCCCTGGGCGTAACGAGGTGTCACTAATTGAGTTGACGACATTCACAATTAGAGGTGCGTGAAACTGTGCAATTTGCTGTTGTTTTTCGGGTGCTACATTCATAATGAAACTCTCCACTACAGGGCTGATATTTTTTCAAACTGTTCTTTCAATTTGTCGATTGCGGATTGCATTTCTGCCACCCGCCTGCGTTCTTTATTGACCACCGCCTCTGGTGCTTTATCTACAAAGCCCGGGTTACCCAGTTTGGCATTGCTTTTCTCGCAGTTGCTTTGCAGTTTGCCAATTTCCCTGCTCAGGCGCGCAAGCTCAGCATCTTTATCAATAAGGCCTGCCAGAGGGATTAGAATTTTCATCTCTCCAACCAGTGCGGTGGATGACTCAGGTGCGCTTTGATCATTGCTGATAAAGTTGACGGATTCAAGCTTTGCCAGCGTCATAATAAAAGATTCATTGTCCTTAAACTGTTGAGTGTCGGTATCGCTGGCATTTTGCAGTATAACGGGCAGGGGCTTGCCCGGTGCGATATCACTTTCAGAACGAATGCGGCGTATACCCATAATGAATGTTTTTACCCATTCCAGTTCTTTTTCAGCAGTCTTGTCAATCAGTGCTTCTGTAACCGTTGGGTATGCCTGAGTCATAATGGTTTCACTGTCTCTGATGCCTGTCAGTGGTGCAATGCGTTGCCACAGTTCCTCTGTAATAAATGGCATAATGGGATGGTTTAAACGTAAAATGGTTTCCAGCACGGTGAGCAGCGTTTGCCGAGTGCCGCGTTTTTCAGCGTCACTAAAATGTTCTTTTAATAAAATCGGTTTGGATAGCTCCAGATACCAGTCGCAGTAATCTTCCCATACAAATGCGTATAAATCCTGTGCGGCCAGATCAAGGCGATAACTGTCAAAATGCCGGTGTACGCTGGCCTTAAGCTGTTGCAGGCGCGAGCGAATCCAGCGATCGGCCAAAGAGTACTCACAGTCTGTGCTAATGCCATTATCCCGGTCCTCGGTATTCATCAGAACGTAGCGTGTGGCATTCCATATTTTATTGCAGAAATTTCGGTAACCTGCGATGCGATCGGTTGCCAGCACAACATCACGTCCGGTGGTGGCCTGGGAGGCAAAGGTGAAGCGCAGTGCATCGGTGCCAAAAGCCGGGATACCGTCGGGGAACTGTTTGCGGGTTGATTTTTCAATTTTTGGTGCCATTTTGGGCTGCATTAATCCGCAGGTGCGTTTTTTTACCAGCGGTTCCAGTTCAATACCATCGATAATATCAATAGGGTCCAGCACATTGCCTTTGGACTTGGACATTTTCTGGCCATCAGAATCGCGCACCAGGCCATGAATATAAATTTCTTTAAACGGTACATCATCCATAAATTTCAGGCCGAACATAATCATTCGAGCCACCCAGAAGAAAATAATATCGAAACCGGTTACCAGTACACTGGTGGGGTAAAACTGTTTTAAGCGGTCGGTATTTTCGGGCCAGCCGAGGGTTGAAAAAGGCCACAGGGCAGATGAAAACCAGGTGTCGAGCACATCATCATCCTGTTTGAGTTTTATAGCATCGGATAAGTTATATTTTTTGCGCGCCTCGGCTTCATTGTCAGCCACATAGACTTTACCCTCTTCATCATACCAGGCGGGAATACGGTGGCCCCACCAGATCTGTCGAGAGATGCACCAGTCCTGAATGTTGTTCATCCATTCATAATAGGTTTTGTTCCAGTTTTCGGGGATAAACTTAATATCGCCATTTTTAACCGCATTGATTGCAGGCTCTGCAAGGGGGCCGATTTTGACATACCATTGATCAGTTAGAAAAGGTTCTACTACCGAGCCAGAGCGATCCCCTCTGGGCACCATCAGCTTGTGGTCATCAATTTTTTCCAATAAATCCAGTTCTTTTAAATCGTGAATAATCATGTCACGGGCTTCATAACGATCAAAGCCCCGGTATTTTTCCGGCGCTTCATCATTAATGCAGGCATTAATGGTGAGAATATTGATTATATCCAGGTCGTGGCGCTGTCCCATTTCATAGTCATTAAAATCATGGGCCGGGGTGATTTTTACACAGCCGGTACCAAATGCCATTTCCACATAGTCATCGGCGATAATGGGGATTTCACGGCCCACTAGCGGCAGGGTGATGGTTTTACCAATCAGGGCTTTATAGCGCTCATCATCAGGGTGTACCGCCACAGCAGAATCTCCCAGCATGGTTTCGGGGCGTGTGGTTGCCACGACCATGTGCCCGGAGCCGTCAGAGAGTGGGTATCGCATATGCCATAAATGGCCGGTTTCCTCTTCGGATATAACCTCAAGGTCGGATAATGCAGTATGCAGGACGGGGTCCCAGTTCACCAGGCGTTTGCCGCGATAGATTAAACCTTCATCATAGAGCTGAATAAACACCTTATGTACCGCAGCAGAAAGGCCCTCATCCATAGTGAAGCGCTCATTTTCCCAGTCCAGCGAGCCACCCATGCGGCGTAATTGCTGGGTAATCGTGCCCCCGGACTGTGCTTTCCAGTCCCACACGCGATCAATAAATGCATCTCGACCCAGATCGTGCCTGGATTGCCCATCCGCCGCCAGCTGACGCTCTACCACCATTTGAGTGGCAATTCCTGCGTGGTCGGTGCCTGCCTGCCATAGTGTGTTATCGCCCTTCATGCGATGATAGCGGGTCAGGGTATCCATAATGGTATCCTGAAAAGCGTGCCCCATATGCAAAGTGCCGGTTACATTGGGAGGGGGGATCATGATGCAGTAATTATCGGCTTCAGCGCGCGCCTGGGGCGTAAAATAGCCTCGGCTTTCCCAGGTCTGGTAGCATTTTTCTTCGATAGATTGCGGGTTGTAGGTTGTATCCATGGAAATATCTGATAACGGCTGTAAAAGGAGGTGGAATTATAGCCTAAGTGAGGGGTGAGGCGTGAATAATGTGGTTTGCTCAAGTGTGTTTATATTGTTCTACAGGGTTCGTGATCCCGCTGGTTTTCCTGTTTTGAAGTGTAACACCAGTGTTGGGGGTTCGCTTATTAGCGGTATTTGGCAGTACAGAAAGCAGAGCGTAAATACGCCGCTCTGCTTTCCGGGTAAAGTGGTTTCTAGCGGATGGCGCGTTAAAATCGAGCGGAAAGTATTAATGAGGTGGAGACTGCAACAGCGCTAACGGATATGCCCAGATTCTGTTGGATAAAGTCTTCATAATCGCTGGGGTCTCGAATACCCAGAGTGAGGTCAAGTGAAATAACGCTCCAGTTATAGCCGATTCCGCCATTTAGCTGAAGGCCACTAAAGCTATCACTAAACCCGAAAATCTCCTGGTCTTCAGTAAAAAAACCACCGCCGGCATAGGCTTTAAAGCCTTCTTTTGTAAAGCCTGAGCCCCAGTAAGCAACGAAGTCATAGCCGGTGTTCTCAAGCTCGGGAAGATCGTCATGTTCCATTGAGTAGTATGTGCCTCTAAGAGCAAAAGTGTTGGACATTGCGTACAATACAGATATACCTGCGCCACTGTAATCGTCATCACCAATAAATGCATCGCCGTAAGCGATAGTTAGTGCGTAGCTTGCAAAACCAATATTGATATTTTTTTCAACATCTGCTTTTGCTGTCGTTGATAGACCTAAAATAAAAAGCAGAGAGAGAATCTGATATTTCATTTTTTTTATTCCATGTTTGTTGGGTGAGGTATGAATAATACTCCAGGTTGTTATGATTAATCAAATATCATTTTTTATGTATTGATATAAAACAAAAAGTGACTCAAATAATGCCCCCCAAACGGAGGATGTGAAAAATCCCTACGTGTTTTTATGGGAAATTCCTATAGTAGAGTCTCCTCAGAAATGCGACACACAATAATCTCATAAATGAGAATGATAATTAAACTCATTCTCATTTAGAAAAATACCGAATAGACTATTCTTAAAAACAGGCATAATTTTTGATAAATAAGAGATAATCGCCTGCGGTTTTAATGGGCGCAAAAA
>UOFG01000109.1_pt1 | contig 12273 bp, 13 predicted proteins | sample 1988411 | NCBI WGS metagenome assembly UOFG01 (sample SAMEA4712194, study PRJEB27164) | hydrothermal vent metagenome | biome: marine basaltic hydrothermal vent biome; feature: marine hydrothermal vent; material: mineral | place: Pacific Ocean | collected 2011-06-14/2011-07-23 | depth 1689 m
CCACAAAAGCCGTTGTCCTGCCCGCTCTGGCAGGTGCCGCCCCCTGGGCAATGGGTCTGATTGCCCTGCTGGGAACGAATTTATTTGCACAGTACAGCAATCGAGGAATTATCAATAATAACGGTGATGCCATGAACCACTATCTGCTTAAAAACAAATTTTTTGGTCGTGAATAACAGCGGTTATGTTTAAATTTTTCAGCAGTAAAAAGCACCCCAGGGGCCCTGACTGGTCAACGGCCAGGGAGCACTGCCTTGATTTTTCCGGCACGAAATTTTATTTTCGTGTGCCGGAGCATACTGACCCAATTATCTCTTTTAAACCAAAACCGGAAAAATATAATATCTATGATGAGAGCATTTTCTGGAAAGACACCGAACTCAATAATCCTGCAAGCTTTTTAGAGGGGGGGTTTTCAATAGACTGGCAATTTAAAGGTTCGCCTTTATCTGGAAGAGTTGGAAGGTTAAAATTTTCAATTGCCATTACACGAAACACCTCACTGGGTTCACTATACCGACCTGATAATTTTATTGCATCGATTAATCAACAGCTGAATTATTCATTAGGCCCTCTGTCTGCACTTAGTAATCTCTATAATTGCAGAATCATTCGCAAAAACTGGTCTATTCGAAGCATAGGTCAAATACCGTATGCCTACTACGAAGAACATGAGTCTAACTCACTCTCCTCAAGCAGCTACTGGAAGACCCCAATTAGCGATGAACATTATCTCACTTTCGCTTTTCACAAACACATCTATGAACCCGATACCACTCTCCACCAGGCCTATAATGAATTAATCGAAAAAATTCTTTCCAGTGTTCGTATTGAATGGTCTGCAGAAGCCCTGAAACAGCAGGCTATCGCAAAAGAAAAATGGCCTGATGAAAAACTCCCCGAGCACTTGCCTGAACTGGAATGGCCAGATGAAGAATGGCAGGCACATGAAAGTGATGAGAAAAAGGCACATCGTGAGTTTTTAAAGGAAATAGAGGAACATAATGCTAAATACGGAAAACTGGAGGCATAGGAATTCATATACCGCACGCAAGGCTCGGGAAAACAATGCATCAAACAGATAAACCCGTAGAACCCGGCCAGCTTCATAACCTGAAACGAGGCCTGAGTATTTAATGTTCAGTTATTTTACCCGGCCAAAAGGACCTTGTGTAACTGCAAACACAGAAACGGTTACATTAACTTTTTCGGGAACGAAAGTTCGTTTTAAAGCACCGGGCTATTCCTATGCCATGATTGAGCAGGATGAAGATGATTTGCTTCCTGCTGATTATGATCTGGATGATTTCAAACAATATAAATCTACACTATTTCTTGACTTTAATGAGCAGCTCTATAATCCAGATATTGATATTGCTGCTATAGGTTACTTTAAAAATATCTGGGGATTCCGTAAAGCGTTATTTGGGGATAAATATGATAATGGCACATTATCTTTTACCCTGGGCTTACGGCATATAGCCCGTTTCGGTTCCTTATTTAAGCCACAAAACATGGAGAAAGCGGCAATAGAGGATATTGACCTGGCATATGGCCCCAAAAGCTACCTTGCTGGAGAAGGTTCAGGCGGCAGACGTTATCAAGCACCGCTAGACTGGAGCATTCACTCTTTTAATAATCTGGAATGGATTCATTTTAAGAGCCACCACAAAAAAATTTATTGATACAATGATGGCAGGTATGAAAATAACACTTTCACCGGAAGCGCAGAAACAGCTGGATGAAGTAACTGAACAGTCTGAAAAAATCAGTTAATAGACAAAACAGATATAAAGACTAGTGCTACCCTTAAAAACAAACCTCTCTACGCCTGCTGGCATAATGCTTCCCGAAGACAATATATTATTTAGTATTGATTTAATGGGAACTTTACTTGAATTTGAGCTACCAGGGCGAACGCTGGAAGACAGTGACTTTTTACGAGGCCCACCGGTTGATTTACGCCCCTACGTTAATACCCTTGCCAGAACAGAATACCGCTATACCCCTCCCAATAACCGGGGAAGTTGTGAGTTTTTTGAATCGGGCTGGTACTTTTATACAAAAAAATGGTGGGAAAAAAAGAATCAGGGAATGCTTAAACTACTGGTTTCTCTGGAAACTCCGAGAACTGATGAGCTTGATATATTCCCTGATCTGTTTATTGAAAACCAGTTAAAGGAGTGGCTCTCTATATACTATCGTGATCGCCAGTTAATTAAAAACCGCACATCTTTTTCAAGCGCCGAAAGTAGGGATATTGAAATCACATTCCACAATGAAAAAGATGCACCGGTTATCTCACCTGAGGATGTGCCATTAAATAAATGGCCAGAAGAAATTAGCGGAATGCCCTGTTATTTTATTTACCTGAATCCGGGTATTATTGAATTTAACTTACCCATTAGTCATAGAGATGTATTGCAGTTTAGATTTCAGCTGCGTTACCTGCTGGATGATATAAAGATTAAACAACAGCTTAATCCATTAGCTCTGAACTTTTCGCAAAAACTGATTAAAACCGTTAGCATCAGTTTATCCGACAGGGAAACAGAGAGGAAGAACACTAAACCCGTAATCCCGTCGATAAAAGCAGATATATAAGCCCGCTTATGATAAATATGCTTTATTTGCCCTTTCAATTAGTAGAGCCCACTGAATTAACCACACCCAAAGGCCCGAATGTTAAACATGCCCGACAGGAAACGCTTAATTTAAAGGGCAATATAATCACGTTAAAGCTCCCTCGGCATAACCCGTTAAATCCGGGCTATGATGATCCGGTGAACCTGAAAGGTGTGATTGATATTGATAGTGCAAAAATCTATCTGGAAGAACACTCAGTGGGTGCATGGCGAAAATCAGTAATTTCACACCGATCATGGCGATTTAATGGCCCGATGTTTACTGTGAAATTAGGCGATGTTAATTATTCAATGGTTGTTTATAACTGCCGGTATGCTCATGGTGAAAGTCTGTTTAACCCGGAGCAATTTGAACAGGAGCTTTGTAATTTATTAACAAATGGGAGCTTTGTGCGCCAGAATGGGGGAATGCAAAAAAAGAAAAAAAACTTGCCTTTTTATATTTAAGCTATTAGCATAACCCTAAATAACTGATTGAATTAGCGGTTTACGCCAATATTAAATACAACTAACATAAGGCGAAACAGGCTGATACAGTCATCAAAGACAGCAGATCCATTCATACTCAGATGCCCCTCGAAAATGGGCAATAAAGGTAAGGCGATGGGTGTAGCTGGGGCACGAGGAAAGAAAATGACCGGTGTAGCCACAGCTTCATTACCCACAAAAGCCGTTGTCCTGCCCGCTCTGGCAGGTGCCGCCCCCTGGGCAATGGGTCTGATTGCCCTGCTGGGAACGAATTTATTTGCACAGTACAGCAATCGAGGAATTATCAATAATAACGGTGATGCCATGAACCACTATCTGCTTAAAAACAAATTTTTTGGTCGTGAATAACAGCGGTTATGTTTAAATTTTTCAGCAGTAAAAAGCACCCCAGGGGCCCTGACTGGTCAACGGCCAGGGAGCACTGCCTTGATTTTTCCGGCACGAAATTTTATTTTCGTGTGCCGGAGCATACTGACCCAATTATCTCTTTTAAACCAAAACCGGAAAAATATAATATCTATGATGAGAGCATTTTCTGGAAAGACACCGAACTCAATAATCCTGCAAGCTTTTTAGAGGGGGGGTTTTCAATAGACTGGCAATTTAAAGGTTCGCCTTTATCTGGAAGAGTTGGAAGGTTAAAATTTTCAATTGCCATTACACGAAACACCTCACTGGGTTCACTATACCGACCTGATAATTTTATTGCATCGATTAATCAACAGCTGAATTATTCATTAGGCCCTCTGTCTGCACTTAGTAATCTCTATAATTGCAGAATCATTCGCAAAAACTGGTCTATTCGAAGCATAGGTCAAATACCGTATGCCTACTACGAAGAACATGAGTCTAACTCACTCTCCTCAAGCAGCTACTGGAAGACCCCAATTAGCGATGAACATTATCTCACTTTCGCTTTTCACAAACACATCTATGAACCCGATACCACTCTCCACCAGGCCTATAATGAATTAATCGAAAAAATTCTTTCCAGTGTTCGTATTGAATGGTCTGCAGAAGCCCTGAAACAGCAGGCTATCGCAAAAGAAAAATGGCCTGATGAAAAACTCCCCGAGCACTTGCCTGAACTGGAATGGCCAGATGAAGAATGGCAGGCACATGAAAGTGATGAGAAAAAGGCACATCGTGAGTTTTTAAAGGAAATAGAGGAACATAATGCTAAATACGGAAAACTGGAGGCATAGGAATTCATATACCGCACGCAAGGCTCGGGAAAACAATGCATCAAACAGATAAGCCAGTAGAACCAGACCAGCGTCACAATCTGAAACAGGGGGTAAACTATTCACCGAGGTTACAATAGCGGTTGCCAAAAAAATACCGGTATTATTAACCACTATCCTGGCTGGACTTTCCAGACATGTTTTTTATCCATGTATCTGAATATTAAAACTCACCTGTGATAAATATGCTTTATTTGCCCTTTCGAGTAAGAAACATATCTAAATCAACCACACTCAGGGATGCCGATAACGAGACGATAAGGATGGTTTACGGCGTATTTTGAATGACAGGCTACCATTCTCACCGTTAGTGACTACCCGTACATTGCACCTGTACGGTAAAACACCTCTAAAATTTAACTACGTCATGCTTTTCTTCTATTTCACTGAAAACCTTCTTCCGATACGCCTGAACCATGCGAATTTCAGCATAACTAAACCCCTCACCCAGCTGCTCTTTTATCTGCCCCATACTTTCGGTCTCGTTTTCTTCTAATACTTTACCAATGGCATTTAGTTTTTCAGCGCTGATAAAATCATTCACATTCAACTTACCAAGCGCTACATAATGTGTCAGGTGCCCCTCTATGGTACTCTCTACCAGCTCACGCTGCTCGGCAATTTCCCCGGTCGTTTTTCCCTGCAGATAAAGTTCATAACTGATTTTTTTAGTATCGGGCCTGACCGATTTTTCCGCTACCACTACAACTTGTTGCGATACCGGCGGAGGCTCTATCGCATGTGTTTTACAGTACTCTGCAACGATAGCTACTAATTGAGCACCATATTTATCCCCTGTGTGCTTACCCACCCCCTTAATCATTAACAATGCAGGCAATGTATCTGGCAGGCTATTAACAATCCCGACTAAAACACTCTGGTGCACAATTCGATACCGGTCTACAGCCTCTTCTTCAGCCTGTTTTGCACGCCACTCACTCAGGAGTTTTAATAGCTCAGGGTGCGCTATGTCCATGCTACTGTAATCTGGCTTTGTTTTTCTGGTGTCAGGCTGTGAGTTAAACGCTATTTCTGCATGAGCCAGAGCATCCATATAGGCCTCTATTGAAAAACCCTGCTCACAACTACCTGAACCGGCTAGTTTTAACATCAGAGTATGCCCCAGCTCATCAACCGCTTTCGCTATTTTTTTATTTACTTCCGTATTATCGCTAGCAGAAGAAAAGTTATTATTCCATTCAACGATACCTGTGAGCAGTTTATCGACAAAATAACGGGAGGCTTTTTTAACTCGTTCCTGTAATTTTTCATTTTCCTGAGGTGTGGCTTTAATTACCTCTTCCGACACAAACAACGATTGCAACTGTCGTTGAAATTTTTCAGCCACGATAAAAACATCATCAACGGTTGCTTTCAACATCTGTTCTGCTGCCTCAATCCCTGAAAACTGAATAACATTTAAGTTCTGCCTCAGTAGTTTTACCAGTTTTTCAAGATCAAAATGGAGTTGCTTATAATTAAAGCACTCTAGCAATAGTTTTTGCTGATAAGCGACTTTGGCCGACATGAGCTGCCCGGCATCTGGCAGGTGCTGACTCACATGATGCGTGAATTGCGACACTGTGCGATCTGTTTTCACCGCCCGTTGCGACACAGGCGTGCTGAGCACCATACCTTCAAAGGTTTTACAGCGACTCAGGGCAACATACACCTGACCATGAGAAAAAGCTGCATGGGCATCTATAATGGCATGCTCAAATGTTAGCCCCTGGCTTTTATGAATGGTGATCGCCCAGGCCATACGCAGTGGAACCTGATGAAAAGAGCCGATGAGTTTTTCGGATATTTCTTTTGTCTCTTCATCCAGCGTATAGCGGATATTTTCCCATGTAACCTCTTCAACAAAAATGTTCGCAGAATCCCCCGGACACTTTACACTAACACCTTCTTTGCCAATCTGTACTATTTTCCCAATTTTTCCATTAAAGTATTTTTTATCTGTAGAGCTGTCATTACGCACAAACATCACCTGTGCGCCTTCCTTTAATGTCAGCTCTTCTGCTGTTGGGTAAATATTCTCAGGATAATCCCCTTCAATTTCAGCCTTAAATACAAAGGGTTTCAAGTGCAAACTATCCATTCGCTGACAGTTAATATCATCTGCAAGCCGGTTGTGCGTGGTTAGCGTGATATAGTTTTCTCCATCCTTCGGCTTAAAATCAGGTATATGACGTGTATTTAATACCTGAAAACTTTGCGCATCCAGTCGGTTATCCCGCACTTTGTTAAGCAGCTCTATAAAGTGCGCATCAGACTGACGGTAAATGTGTTTTAACTCAATGCTCACCATATCGGTCTGTTTAAGCGCGTTACTGCTAAAAAAATAACCCGTATCATAATAAGGCTTTAACAGCGCCCACTCATCATCTTTTATCACCGGGGAGAGCTGATGTAAATCACCGATCATCAATAACTGCACACCACCAAACGGTCTGTCACGATGCTTATATCTGCGCAGTATCGCATCCACACCATCCAGCAAATCAGCGCGCACCATACTGATTTCATCAATCACCAGCAGGTCGAGACTTTTGATAATACTGATTTTTTCTTTATTGATTTTTCGATGCTGTGTCTGCTGGTGCGCATCACTGCCGGGAATAAAGGGGCCAAAGGGCATTTGAAAAAAAGAATGCAGCGTCACACCGCCCGCATTGATGGCAGCAACCCCAGTGGGTGCTGTGACAATCATCCGCTTTGGACTGCTTTCTTTTAGCCTGTGTAGAAACGTTGTTTTACCTGTACCAGCTTTCCCCGTTAAGTAAATATTATGATCTGTATATTTTACGAAATCATTGGCCAGCTGTAACTCCGGGTTTTTAACATCCATTTTAACCACCTTCTGATTTATTTATATTTTTGACTAAAACTCAATATCAATATCACTTATTTCAAAATCGGAACTGACGGTTACTCTTTTCAATTCAGGGTACTTGCTTAAAATATAAGCCGACATAACATAAAGCTGACGCACGCTCTCCTGGTGTATCGCACCAACAGCCTTATCGGCTACATACTGGCAACGCTGCTCATCGCCCGGCGCTTCTATCCAGTAACGCCCTAATTGCAGGCCTTTATCAAAATCACGGTCCATATCTTTATGCGTGCTCTGTAACTCCTGCATTAAGCCATCTGTAACTTCCAGTGTATAGGATTGCTCATCAATGGTAATATTAAAGTTCATGGTCTATCGCTCTGCACTTTACCTGCTGGTTAATCTGCTCGGTATTATACCAGAGACACCGGAAATGAGAGCCGATTCATCATGCGCCTTAAAAAACGACTTATAAGAGAATACCATGTTAGTCACTATTGCCGATATTCTATCCTCAGATCAGCTTAAGCACATACGTAGTCTACTACAGAATGCCGCTTTTGTTGATGGTCGGCTGAGCGCAGGCCTGACTGCACGTAAAGTAAAAAAAAACCATGAGCTGGCAGCCGACTCAAAGCTGCATGATCCGCTCAATCATATCGTGATGAATGCGCTGCTCAACCACCCTCAGTATCAGGCAGCAGTCCTGCCTCTTCGTCAGGCAACACCTTTTTATGCCCGTTATGAACCAGGTGAGGCTTATGGCATGCATGTGGATGACCCCGTTATGGGGCCCATGCAGGGGCGTTATCGCACGGATGTTTCAACCACCGTGTTTATAAATAACCCGGAAGATTATGATGGCGGGGAAATTGTGATACAGACTCAGACAGGTGAGCAACGTATTAAATTAACCGCAGGCTCTGCTGTAAGCTACCCCTCCGGCCTGTTACATCATGTCGCTGAAGTCACCCGTGGCACACGGCTGGTCGCAGTAACCTGGGCGCAGAGCATGGTACGTGATGCTGAAAAACGCGAATTACTGTTTAATCTGCATAAAACCCGGGAGGCACTACAGGCCCGATACCCGGATGATAAAGAAGTGGTAAAAATTGATCACACCTATATTAATCTGATGCGCATGTGGACTGAGATCTGACACATGAGTTTAAAATACCCACAAAAAAAGCCGGACAATGTCCGGCTTTTTTCTATAACAGCTATATTCACTGTCTAGCGGTGTGAACCTTTATCAGCATGGGCTGCATCACACAGTTCCATCGCCTTATCCATAAATGTCTCACGGTAACCATCAAGCACTGAACCGGCTTCTGGAGTGAAGTAACTTTTAGCATTGTAGCCATTTTTGTGCTCATCTTCGATGAACTTGTTCTGCATTGCGATCAGTTCTTTGATCAGTGCATTTCTATCAGCCATGGTATTACCCTTATGAATTCTTTAGTTTACGGCTATCCACGTACATATATTCAGTTCGTGACCCGAAGTGTGGGCACAGTATAGCCGCTTTTACAGTAAAATACTTCTACCCCTTAAGGAATAGAAGCAAATGTTCTTTAATATCGCTTAACTCGTGTTCGTTATTCAGGTTGCCGCTGTATGGAGCCATACAGCGGTAAGCTGAGTAACTAATCAGTAGCCACCCTTGCGAGTAGACATAGGACAACCGCCAATTTTAAGCCCCTGCTTTGAAGGCATGCCAGGAAACATTGCATACATTTCCTTTGATGTTACCTTGCGCCCCCAGATTTTACCCATGGCCTTCATAATGCCCCGTTCATTGGGCTCATCACCGGCAACAGCCTCATCACGAACATACTTAACCACATCCCAGTGTTCCTGGGTCGGGTCAATGTCTTCTTCAGCGAAAAGCGCCGCTGCGATTTCTTCGTTCCAGTCGTTAATGTCAACCAGGTAACCTTTGTCAGTTCTTTCAATCGAATCAAGTGCTGCCATGATATTGCCTCAATCTTGGTAAATTTGTTAAATATGTAAAATTGTGGCGCGTACTTTAAGACAAAATCGCGGAAAAGTCGATTATCCCTTTAGATATATACGGCCATAAACGCGCTTAATTGGGCAAACCCGGTAAATTTACTTACCTCCTCCCCTAATTACCAGTAAGCCAGGCTTTAAGTACCTGATATTATTAAAAAATCGTTACTCGGATGTCAGGTTGTTGCCTTTCATATACTTGCTTTGCCTGGAGGGTAGGTCGCCTTTTTCTGACTCTCTCGTCCTCTTAAACTGATACCACAGTAGTTAATCAGAGCAGTGAATCGTAGGCTGGGGAAAGTGAAGGGTATACAGGTGGTTAGTAACCTGGTGTTTAACTTAGCGACATTGCCACCGCTTCCTAAGTCCCGTCAAAATGTTGCATTTCAGACATATCCCCCACGGCTTTAATGCCCTTATGCCCCAGAAACAGTCCAAAACCCGATTTCCTGCCTTCCCCAATGCCTTTTTGCTGTAGCGTCACCGCATCTTCCGGATCAAGGTCTGCCACCATAATGCTCATGGTTTTAGTCTGCCCACCTGCAAGGTTAAAACTATGCCCCATGCCGCAGAGTGCTTTGGTCAGATGAATCCCCATTGCTTTCAGCTCCTCTGAAACTCTGGAAACAAATTCATCTTCAGTCTCATTCTCGCCCACAATCGCGTAGCGGCAGAATAATGTGCCTGATGCCGTAAGCGGCTTAAGTTGATATTCGCCAAAGGTAACCTCATTCCCATCAAGCTGAATCGTTTTCCCGATGAGTGTATTCATATCCATGTAGCGGGCTTTAGGCACGCGAATTAACATACGTGAGCGTTTCGACAGGTAAATGCAAGCCCCATCCGCCTCTTCAGGCCGATTCCAGCCATTGCCAGTGGATGCACCATGAATCATATGGACACCCGCCAGAGGCTCATCATCAATCCAGGGTAAAAGTGCCTTTATAGCATCCGCCAGTGGTTGCGCATGATCCAGGGGCACCTGTTTGCTTATTAATTTAAACGATAAATCAGTCACCGTATCCGGTACCTGAAAAGGCGCTGCCTTTTTATCTTCCTGCCACAACATAATCTTATAATCTCTTAATATTCAATAACCTGGTTTTATCGATTCGGAAAAGTAAACGCCATTTCAATGATATTCTGCCAGTCTCGAGGGGCATCACCAAAGGGCGGTTTTATATCCACATCCAGATGTATTTCGCCCTCCCGTGCTTTTTGCCTGACCACATCCAGCAGGTCTTCAAAACTGTCCAGTTCATGCTCCTGCGTTAAAATATCACTTAAATAAATCATTCACTTTCTCTAATATAAAGCAGTTAAGGCTCGCACCCCCTCCCTCAACTCACAGCTGTGCAGTTACCCGATCATAGTACCGCGCCCGGTACAGCAGACGTTTCTGCTCAGCTGGCGGTGCGTCAATAAATGCAGTGCGATTATGCAGCACATTATTGGCTATTATACCTTCACCTGCACGCATTCTATAAGTAATAACATAAGGGTTATTGATCGACAGCAACTGCTGCATACAGGCCACTGCCTCCTTTGTCCGGCTGTCATCTTTCCATTCTATATTGCGTGTTCGCGCAGAAAAACGCATGTGCAATGATGCACTGAGCGGGTCGATGGAAAACACAGGGCCACTTTGAGTGCCGCGAATTTCCACTCCACTTTCAATGTTCGGCGGAATGGTTAGTGCATCAGGCTGCGCAAATGCGGTGATAAACTGCGGATTTTCATCACGCAGCTGAATATAGGCCATTTCATGATCCAGCAGCAGATTCTCACCGCCACTTTGAGCGGGCCGTACACAATGCAACACCATGGCACGAATCGTATGCTGCTCATTATTATAGTAACCATCGGTATGCCAGGTCAGTTTCTTATCGGTATAGGGGATATAACCGCTCTGACACCCTTCCGTCTGTACCTGAATGGCACTAATATTATCTTCATCTGAGCAAAGATTGCCATCTAACCGGGAAAGCCCAAGCAATAAGCCCGTTTCAGCCACAAACCGCTTATCATTCCGGTCTGTTCGAGCCATTCTATATATGGCGTAATTGAATTTCTGACAGCTCAATATTAACTGGCGCAGCTCAGACTCACTGGCCCGCACACCTTCAATATCAACAATCCCCGTATTTTCACCGGTCTCATAGGCTCTGATTCTGTCTTCCCGCCATTGACGATAAGCCAGCGAATTATCAGCATCCAGCGGATTAAACCTCACATCACATCCCCTCTATACATACTTTATATGCATATCTTATCTGAAATGCACCCACCAGCAACAGGAGAAAAAGCAACTTTTATTGATATATATCATTACCCGACACCCTGTATGGAATATACACACTGATGTATTCATGCGAATATCCCGCCAGAAAAAAAACTTATCATCCAATTAACGCAATCATCAACAGTGTGCTATATTATAGCCCCTGTTTTTATGCGGTGTAGCCGCTATATCTGGGCGTGACTCCGTAAGCGCACTATCCCATTAGGGATATAAGTAATGTCAGACACCCTCCCAAGGGATAGATGTTCTGAATGCGCAACACGCCCTAGACTACGCCATATTAATAATCAGGATGTTATCTGTTTAAACTGATGCGTTAGAACAACCGATAACCTGTAAGAATTTATAAGCGCATGACCTCGGTTATGTATTAAATGTTGACAGGGGTCAGGCCTGGCCTCCCCCCTGGATAATAAACTGTCTTCCCTACTACGGAGATCGCCATGGCAGCAAAGAAGATCTATGAAACACCCATGCTTGACGAACTGGAGAAAGGTCCCTGGCCTAGCTTCATCACCGGTATTAAAGCACTGCGTGATAACCACGAAAACCAGTTCATTGCAGATGTAACCAGCTCATTGCTGGGCCAGCTGGAACACTCATATGAAACCCGTAAAGGTTACTGGAAAGGTGGCACCGTATCGGTATTCGGCTACGGCGGTGGTGTTATTCCTCGTTTCTCTGAAGTAGCAGACGCATTCCCCGAGTCCAAAGAATTCCACACCATGCGAATTCAGCCAACAC
>UOFG01000023.1_pt1 | contig 12162 bp, 12 predicted proteins | sample 1988411 | NCBI WGS metagenome assembly UOFG01 (sample SAMEA4712194, study PRJEB27164) | hydrothermal vent metagenome | biome: marine basaltic hydrothermal vent biome; feature: marine hydrothermal vent; material: mineral | place: Pacific Ocean | collected 2011-06-14/2011-07-23 | depth 1689 m
ACCCACTATTCAGAAGCGTCAGCCGCAGAAATGCGGGTGGCGAGCCTACAGGGATGGTTTTACGGCGACTTTTGAATAGTGGGTATCCTTATCTGTTCGTTTCAGTAGTAAGTGCCTGTACCCAATAACCGTGGACAGAGCGTGCCCCCCATAGGGCGGGGCCGAAAAATAAATACTCCTGTGGCTCATCAATGCCTGCATACACAGTATTATTCTTCTGACCACTGATCCAGATAGCGAACAATCGCTTTCCGAGTTTCCTTTTCTGCAAATATCTGATTATGCCTGCCTTTCACCCCGACTATACTTCTATCTCCAGGCCCCGTTGCAAGCGCGTATAAATCGAGCACATGGCGGGGGTTAATCATCTGATCCTGCTCACTATAAATAAACAATACCGGTACAGGTGGAAGCTGGTCAACCACATCTTCCGGGTTGTAATTATCCGTAACGCCCAGGGAAACAGGCCACTGAAGCGCCCAGGTCAACCAGGATCGGGACATCACCTCTCGGGCAATTTTCCGATAATTACCAAATGGCGATACAAAAATAGCACCGTCAGGCCCATCTGGATACTGCGCAAGGTTCGAAATAGCTAAACTGGCCCCTAAACTATGCCCTACAACAAACATCTTCTTAACATCCGCGCGCTCAGCAAGATAATTCCTGGCACTCTGTATATCCTCCAGAATACCCTCAATATTTGCCTCACCTTCTGATTTTCCATACCCTCTGTAGTCAAATATGAAAACATCGTACTGATACCGCGTTAGCCAGTGGATCAGACCCGCATGAGTGCTTATATTTTGACCATTTCCATGCAAAAACAGAACACTGCCCTTTGATGAAGGGCGACCAGCAAACCACCAGCCATGCAACTTAAGCCCTGACCTCCCCTTAAAATAGATATCCTCATATTCAAGGCCATAATCTTCTGGCGAGGCAAAATGTTGCTTCAGTGGCTGAAAAAAAAGCCCTGTACATGCTGAAAACAACAGCATAACAGGTAGAACGATTAAATATTTTCGCAAAACAGTTACCCTTACATAACGCTGGAAAGCCTGATTCAGAACACACACTGGCACGGAAAAATTTGTGTCATAGCGCCCAGAAAAATGCTTCAATATATAAATATATACATTATTACTCCATTCACTCTTGCATGTAAATATCAAACTGCTAGTATCCGTTACCATGAACTGGGCTATTAAAACAGCCACTTTAATTATCTAAACACTAGAACGGAGTATTTTATGAAAAGATTAATGATTGGTAGCGCATTACTACTGATGTCCTCAGGAGCCTATGCGGTTGCACCGGGTGGAGAAGGATGTGGCTGGGGAAACCTCCTGTTTGAAGGCCAGTCGGGAATAGGGCCACATTTTGTAGCTTCAACCACAAATGGTACCTCGGGTAACAAGACATTTGGTATGACATCGGGCACAAATGGTTGCTCTGTCGATGGTAATCTCACTTATGCTGGCAAATCTATGATTGCGTCCGTAATGGATGAATTCTCGATTGATGTAGCCCAGGGCGAAGGCGAAGCACTCACGGCTGTCGCAGTCGTTTTAGGCATAAAACCAGAAGATCGTCAACACTTCGCACAGCTCACTCACGATAACTTTAACATCCTCTTTCCTGACCAGGATGTGACCGCCGATCAGGTTTATGGCTCATTACTGCAGGTCATGAAGTCAGATGAAACAATGGCAAAATACGTTATCTAAAGTGCCGTTTTGAGGGAAGCTGGGTATAACGCAGAGCAGCGTATTTCATTCATTGACTGGACTGATTACGTACAATCCTGACACCGCCAGTACACCTGCCCCTGGATATGACCAGGCTGGTGTACTGGGCAGTGTTAGTCCTGTACATGCAGATTAGCTTTATGCTCTGCCTTCACCCCGCAATACGATAGCCGAAATTTGATGCGGTAAAAAGTCCGGGGGGTTATACGGCTATCCGGAACAAAGCTTCGATGTTTCTGCTTTTTACCCGGACTCAACAGGGATTTTACGCGCCTGACCAACCACTCCATGACTCCTACAAATACACTGTGGTTAGTTGCCACAAAAATTTTTATTCTCCTTTGCATATTTTCACCTGGCGCGCATTCTGCCAGAGCACAGCCACACCTGCCGAGCCACCTGATTGACCAGGCTAACGCTCAGAAGCTATGGGAGAACTCCGAATGGCTCAACCTTCTACACTATGCGCCCAAATCCAGTAATGAATATACGAGCAACGTCATTGATGCGAGGTTTTTTATTGCAGAAGATGGAAAAGAAAACCCGAAGACAGAATTAATAGCCACTCTTAATGCACTTTATAGTCGTGATATTTCCAACCCTGATCATCATGCGCAATGTCGTTTTATTGCAAGATTTACGTGGTTAAAAGAGCAGCTACCAGAGCACCTCCTCCAGTTACCTGAAGTGAGTTGCCCTCTTTACACAGAGTGGCGAAAACTCATGCCTGCACATAAAGTGAGCCTGATTTTTCCTGCATACCATCTTAACAGCCCATCTTCCATGTTTGGCCACACGCTATTGCGCATTGATCCCGCCGAAAGCAAAAACAGTTCTCAATGGCTCTCGATGGCTGTAAATTTTGGTGCAAATATAAACGACAAGGACAACTCCATTTTATATGCCTTTAAAGGGCTTTCCGGTGGCTATCCTGGCATTTTTATCGTAACGCCTTATTTTAACAAAATTAAAGAGTATAACCGCCATGAAAACCGGGATATATGGGAATACCCCCTGAACCTGACCCCCGATGAGACCAGAAAACTGGTTCTGCATTTATGGGAACTCAAGGAAATTAACTTTAAATATTATTTTTTTGATGAAAACTGCTCTTATCGCCTTCTTGAGCTACTAGAGGTTGCACGTCCGGGGCTGCAACTAACAGACGAGTTTGGCTTAACCGCTATTCCTGTCGACACTGTACGCAGCATTGAAAATGCAGCGCTCATTAATGGCATTCGGTATCGCCCCTCACAGTCAACCAATGTGAACTTTTTAATCCGCGAGCTGAATAGCGAGCAGCAGGATCTGACATATCAGCTTGCCCAGACCCCCGATCTGGTCAACTCCGATGCTTTTAAGCGACTTGACAGTAGCACACAAAATATCATGCTTGATGCCGCCTATCGGTACCTGCGCGTTATACAGAATGACAGTACGAGATCTGAATTAATTGCAAAAAACAGTTATCTGCTATTGCAAACAATCAATAGCACCGCTAACTTTTCTTCAGCATCCGCCAGCTACAAAGAATCCCAGAGGCCTGAAAAAGGCCATTTCAGCAAACGCATCGCCTTTAGCATCGGCGAAGACAATGAAGAAGATTTTGCAGAACTCAAATTTCGCATGTCATTTCACAGTCTTGAGGATCGCATAAGCGGCTTTCTGCCAGGCGCACAAATTAATATTGCCAGTATCTCACTCAGAGCCTTCGACAATACCGTTCAGCTACAGACACTTGATTTAGTTGATATTTTCTCACTCACGCCCAGAAATCAGTTTTTTCAGCCCCTTTCATGGCGTATCTCTTCTGGCCTGAAACAGCAGTTGATCAATGGGCGCGACCATCTAACAGGGTATGTAACAGGTGGCGCAGGGTTTTCGTATGAGACATGGCCAGACGGTAATTTCTACATTATGGCAACTGGCAGACTGGAAGCAAACAGTCAGTTTACACGTATTATAGAGCCTGCCCTGGGTGCATCAACGGGCCTTCTGAATCATTTTTCATTTGGCACAGCACACCTTGAAATCAACACAGAGGAATTTCTTAATCGAGAGTATCGCCATCGTGCAAAAATCAGCCAGAATTTCACATTAAAACGCAATCATGCATTAAAACTCTCAATTTTAAGGCAGCATCAGCCTGATATTCGTTTTACTGAAGCACAAATTAGCTATCACTACTTCTTTCAATAACACTGAATGTCGTTTTCCAGATTACAGCCGTATAAAAGGCCATATTATGGCCAATTCAATATCATAAGCCCTGTTCCTGCTCTGCTTATAACGATAATTTGGTAAATGTATGATAGCCGTGTGGGGATCTACAGTATCTGCTTGTTTTGCCTGATTGCAAGACCTGACCCTGATTTTTGTTCTGGCTTTATTCCAGGCCGGCTCTTATCCAGACACCCAGCACAATTATACCAAAATAAGAACATCCGTATATGCTAATGTATTTATTATGTCTTATTATGTCCGCTAATGGATATAAGCTGGTTTATCCTAAAAAGATCAGTTGAGCACCTGGAAGTATGCCTTCAGGCGCTCAGCTGGCGTAGTCAAAAAAGACGTGAATGGCCCAGTCCTTCGCGTTTTTTTTGACATAGTCAGGTATGCGCATGAGGGTGTAATTCTGGGTGAAGCATCACTCGCCCTTCTGGTGAGTTAGAAGGCGGGAAATTAATTAATATTTTTCAATGGCGTATGCTAATTTTATGCGTTCAACTGATTTTTTCAGGTTTATGCGCTTTGTTAATGAAGGTGTTGCCAGACAGGCAAATGCTGAAGATAGCTGTACAGGCAGGTTCTGGGGTCGGTTTTTGCTCCTGCAAAACCGACATACCATACGTCCTGTATATAAAGGTAGATTCAGCTCACAGGCGCTCTACTTGATGAAGCCGCCCTTGCAGCCTGCATGGCCATGAATATAAATATGGGTGGACCTGAATCCAGTACGCTCAAGGATGGCAGAAACACCGGAAACATCAGATCACACCAGTATAAAAAAACGAATCCAGCACGTTTTAAATATCGAACAATCTGACTACCAGAAATTACAGTCAGAAGGTCTGTACCCTTTTGTAGGTAACCCCAGAATAGACATGCCAGATGGCCTGCCTTTTGAGCTGGAAGAGTATGTCGAATTAGTTGATTTAACCGACAGGCAGATAAGGGAAGGCAAAAAAGTCGGCATGCTCCTTTGCTCCTGCAACCGCGATATTAGTGCATCCCTGCACGTCATCGATGCAACTGAATTACCGATACTTCAGCGCCTGGATATGGAAAACGATAACTGGAAAGACTTAACTGAGCATTTTGAGAAAAAATCAAAAGGCTCGTTTCACGGTTGTGTGGCCTTGCCACGCAATATAGCGTGTCATCTTTACACGCAAAAACGGCTCTGTTTTCAGATTAGAAACAGCCTGTGAAAAACCGGGCTATCAGCGAATGGTCTGTAAACAGAGTTGCGAACAGTTTTTTTCGTAAAAATAATCAGTAAATAAAAAATATTTTTTATCAATCAATGATTGATTGTTTTCTGCCGTCCGCAATTCGGGTTTTAAATCGATTTTGTGTGAAAAATAATAAAAATCTCAAATTATCTATAAAACAAATTAATAGAAATTTATTACTCTGTAAATTTAGTAAAAATCTGCTATTTTTTATCCTCATTAAGATGGGTGTCTATGTAAGCCCTGTTAAGCCCTGTGAGTTTTTTGCAGGTACCACACTGCAAATGATGTTCGTCTGTAAAAAAGCGTAATCAATAAAAAATACACTCTCCAGAATACACTTTCCAGTAAAAAACAAAATAGATATTTTCTTATAGAGATAACCGGATAGAGGGCTTATTCAACAACCGGATAAGATTGTGGATCCCGTTGATCTCACAATCTATCCTTATCCGTTAGCCGAATGTTTTTTTGCTGTTAAATTTAATTGTACTTATTCCGCTACTGAATACAATTTTCCTTTATGCCTTTAATGCTTTTAATTTCTAATTGAGTTTTAATATTCAGCTGGCTCTATACTCAGTGGTTTAAAGGTGACTATTACAAAACTGAATATACTACTCACTATAATGATGAATTATTTTTTTAAAATTTAATGCACTGGACTAATATATGGTTTAGTTAGAATATTTTTTATTAAATTTCTAATACTGACGATATAAGCTCTCTTTTTTTATTTTCAACTTTACCGCATAACGTCGCAATTCACCAGCGGCAAAAAGCATAGAGAGGAACGAACGACACTTTTTTACGTCTGCGTGAAATTGCCTTGTTAGCGTGCATTTTATACCCCTCAACCTTCAGATTTAACAAAGCTTATAAAAAGCAGTTTGAGTCGTGTTTTTTAAGACCCTATAATTGGAATGTTGAGGCTACAAACCAATGACATGCATGTAACACTTATTTATCTATTGCCACCCACCAGGACCGGTTAATGCGATATGGAACAGCTGCGGTGTGTGGGTGATCGTAAAATGTCTTTCATTGTTTATTCTCACTGAAGTCAACGTGTAAACTTCTCAGTATTTTTTCGCGTGTGCCACTTTGACTACCATAGCTACCAGGACTAAATAGAAAAGTAATCTGTATAGCCTGATTCGGATGATCTGAGGAATATATCGAATAATTCACCATTCGACTGTTATTACTCATTTCCAAATCTGTCTCAAGGGCTGGCGTGTTGCTTATTTTGGTTAATTTGTTACTAAAGGATTTATTAACTTGTCCCTGGGATATACCCCATTCAATCACATCTTTACTTCTTTTATATATCTCATCTAAATAATCTTCCGACTGACCCGGAATCTTCATAACCAACAATACAAAAGTAACCATTTTGTTTGGCGCTGTATATCCCACAATAAATGGTACACCCGATTTATAGTCTTCCTTTTTACCATGAAAGCTATTGAACAATTCTTCGCTTTGCTGCTCATACTGTTGTTTGAATACGCGAATTTCATTTTCCGGCATCTTCCGCCAGCTCGCCGGTGCTGTGAACGAAAATATTCCTTCCGTTCGTTTAAGATATTCATCTTCTGAAACATTAGTCGTAGATTTAGCGGAAACAATATTGGAAACATCTAAACTTTGGTTAAAGATATTAAGCGTCTTCATTTCATTTGTTTTTCCTTCAAAAAACAGGCCTAATCTAGCAGTGCTACCGGTGTCAAATTTATATATAAACCAACCTTCCTCTGAAGGAAATTTAGTTGGATGGCCGGGATATTTCCTTAATGGCTCTGTGTTAATAAACGAACCACCATTCATATGAACCATCTTTCCTTTCATGTCAAATTCTACGTTTTTCCGTGACCAATGAACGACTGCTTGCAAGTTTGATTTCGTGTTATCCTTAAACGTTCCATAAATGTCCTTAACTTTTCCACTACCTTCCACATTCGGCCATTGAGCAGTTACATCCACAAATACAAAAGTTAGTGTTTTTCCTTCAAGCTCCTTACTGTCGATGGTAGCGGGCGCTTTATCAACTAAGGTGATAATAAAATCTTTCGCCAACTTAGCAGACTCCCCCGCCTTTGAATGTTTTGGATACTCTTCTGAAAATGTTTTGTAGTCATTTTTTGTGTTTAATTGTTTCGTTTTCTCCCATTGTTGATTTGCTTGCCTTGAATCGCCGCAGGCAACAAGAAAAATAATGACTAAAAACACAACATTAGAGATTCTCAAATTTTCCATAATGTTGCGGTATATATTATTCATTGTAATTACCCTCTAAGTAGAAATTTTTATAGAATCATGACCATGGTTCTAATTTCACGTCATAATATACAAATTCAGGTGTATTTTAGTCGTGGCTTAAATTTTTTAGCATATTAACAATATCTTTGTGTCCCTTTGCTTTAGCAGCGCTCAATGGTGAGTAATACTTCCCGGCATCATGATATTTGATATTAGTGTCGGCGTTGGCTTTCAGCAAGGCGGCGGCAATTTTTGTATGTCCATTTATTGCCGCTATATAGAGTGGCGTTGCGCTACTTGTCATAGCTGCATTTACATCAGCGTTACCTTTTAGTAGGGCAACAACCGTCTTAGTATGTCCATAATATACAGATATATGAAGAGGGGCTGCGCCAGTTGTTTTGCGATAAGCATTAATGTCGGCACCGCTTTTAAGCAGAACCTCAACGGATTTAGTATGGCCATTTTGTGCAGCCATATAGAGAGGTGTTATGCCGCTTGTCATTGTGGCATTAACCTTAGCATGTGCTTTAAGCAAAGCAGTAATGATCTGAGTATGCCCATTCTGTGCGGCCATATGGAGCGGTGATGAACCATCTTTGCCTGCGACATTAACATCAGCGTTGGCTTTCAACAAGGTGGCAACAATCTGTGTGTGCCCATTCTGTGCGGCGATATAGATCGGGGTTCCTCCATCTATTCCAGCGACATTAACATCGGCATTGGCTTTCAGCAAGATAGCTACGATCTGAGTGTGACCATTTTCTGCGGCCATATGGAGAGGGGTTGCGCCATTTGTTTTTTCTGCGGCATTAACATCGGCGTTGGCTTTCAGTAAGACGGTAACAATCTGAGTATATCCCTCTTGTGCGGCCATAAGGAGTGGTGTTGCATCCCATTTGTTTTTGATATTGACATCCGCACCATTTTTGATCAGTTTGCGAATTTCTGTAATGTAGCTAGCCTTCAGGGATTCGGATAGTACCCTGAGCCTATTATCCGAATCTGACAGTTCCTTGGAGGCATACTTATCCAGGAGTTCATGGAGCTTCTCTAGATTAAGTTCCACTAATTTCTTTAGCAATATTGAGTCAGTATCAGTCATAGGCAGCTGCGCTGCTCTTATTTCGATGAGCTCAAGCTTTTCTCCAACCTGGAAAACTAGCGACGTCTGTATAATTTGTGATGCAATTTTTCTGCTACCGGCATTCAGTTTTGCTTGCTGAAGCAGCTCTATCGTCTCCTTGATAATTATTTTATCTCTAGTCAAAAATATGTTCTGATCTTTTGGCCGTCCATTGTTAAATCCCGCGATTAATAAGTAAGCCTGATTGTTTAACGCTAAGGCATTATTTGGGTCAATGCTGAGGATTTTTTCGTAGATTGTTCTGGATTTTTCGTTTTCACTACCTAACGCATCATATGCATCTTTCTGCAATGCGCGAAAATAATCCCTCAGGTGGTTACGTGCTTCACTCGAGAACTCACTTTCTGGAAAGTGTTTTAAAAATTCGACATAGGCGTCAATTGTATCAGCCTTTTTTGCACTCATCCATTCCTCATTTTCATTTTTTGCACATCCAAACCCTAATAGTAGAATGCAACAAATGACAATAAGCTTGCTTCTTTTCTTCAGATTTGGTGTGTAAGTATTTTTCAACTGTAAGTAAAACATACCATCCGCCTCATTTTTTGAAGTACCCAATTAGTGATAGTGAAATAAAAGAACTTACCCAGACACCCACAATAACTACTGACATCATACCACCACAGCCGTAAATTGTTAGTCAATAGAAGGAATTAACCACAATCAGGGAGCAGATGATGCCAAAACCCCGTTATGCACAGGTTTCACTCGAAGCCACACCCTGTTATCACTGTTATTCTCGTTGTGTACGCCGTGGCTTCCTCTGTGGTCTGGATACAATCACTGGCGTAAATTATGAGCACCGCAAGCAATGGGTAGAAGATAAAATACATGAAGCAGCGGCGGCTTTTGCACTGGATCTTTGTGGTTACGCCATTATGTCAAACCATTATCATGTCGTGCTGCATGTAAATAAACCGCAGGCAGAGTCATGGGATATAGATGAGATAATCAACCGGTGGCATAAGCTATATAAAGGCAATGTCATATCTCAACGCTATCTCAGTGGTGAAACACTCGGAAAAGCCGAACGTGATACCCTGAGTGAAATGGCTGAGCTCTGGCGAGAACAGCTAATGGATATAAGCTGGTTTATGCGCTTTGTTAATGAACCTGTTGCCAGGCAGGAAAATGCAGAAGATAGCTGTACAGGGCGTTTCTGGGGTCGGTTTTTGCTCCTGCAAAACCGACATACCATACGTCCTGTATATACCTTAAAAATTGCTCCTGCATTTTTAAGATACCATACATCCTGTATATAAAGGTCGGTTTTCATCACAGGCACTACTGGATGAATCGGCGCTTGTAGCCTGTATGGCCATGAATATAGATATGGGTTGATCTGAACCCAATACGTTCAAAGATCGCAACAACACCCGAAACATCAGATCACACCAGTATAAAAAAACGCATTCAACACATTTTAAATGCTGACCAGCAGAAACTACAACCAGAAGGATTGTATCCCTTTGTCGGCAACCCCAGAAAAGACATGCCAGATGGACTGCCCTTTAAACTGGAAGAATATATCGAACTGGTGGACGTAACCGGCAGGCAATTGATGGAAGGCAAGAAGGGGGCCACGCTTCTTTGCATCCATGCAACCGCGATATTAGTGCATCCCTGCACGTCCACGCTCCTTTGCATCCTGCAACCACGATATTAGTGCATCCCTGCACGTCCACGCTCCTTTGCATCCTGCAACCACGATATTAGTGCATCCCTGCACGTCATTGACGTAACAGAGCTACCCATACTGCAACGCCTCGGTATTGAAAATGATAACTGGAAAGACTTAACTGAGCATTTTGAGAAAAATCCAAACGCCTCGTTTCACGGTTGTGTGGCCTTGCCACGCAATATAGCGTGTCATCTTTACACGCAAAAACGGCTCTGTTTTTAAATTAAAAATAGCTTGCGAAAAACTCGGTTATCAACGAATAATATGCAAACAGAGTTGTGAGCAGTTTTTCTCGTAGCTAAAACACAATAAAACACTAAAAATTATTTTATCAATCACTGATTGATATTTTCTGCCGCCTGAAATTCATGTTTTTACGTTATTTTTTCTAAAAAACAGGCGAAATTTAAAATTCTCTCTAAAAAATTAATAATAGATAATTGCGTCGGGAAATTCAGTGAAAATCGGTTTTTTTTAACTTCATTAGGATGGGTGTCTTTATAAGTCCTTAAGATGGGTGTCTATGTAAGTCTATAAAAAAATACAAAATGATCACCTGGGCAATAAAACAGGTATCAATCAGAAAAAGATATTTTCAGTGTATACTTCCTAACAGTAAATCCAGACTGGGCCTGTCCAACAAACGGTTCAGATTGTGGTTCGTTCCTCACACAATCTAACCTTATTCGTTAGCGTAATTACTTTCGAAAACCTTCCTTTTTTTCTTCTGCCATCAAAGATGCCCAGTTTGTATCTCCCTTGAGTTTTTCTTTATCTTTTTTCGAAATGCGTACGGTTTTTTGCTTTTCAATAGGTTTCTTGATGCTACTATTCATCTTTATTATCCTCATTTACGCGTTTAAAATTCTTTAACTCTTCTTCAGTAGGAATGTAACTGTCTGGATCACCATCAACCTGACGCTCAATTTCTTTATCTGACGTATTGCCAACATGTACATGGTTGGTTTTACCCTTCATTTTTTTAATTTCCTCCTTGGTGCGACGCACGATTCTTTCTTTCATGAGACTACCCTCGCTGAAAATGTTCGTTTTTCATACATTTCACGTTCCTTTTTATTTGCTCTTCGAGCCGAAATCATTCGGACTACCTCAGCGCCATCTTCATATACACGTTCGGTATAAACAACAAAGTATATATTGAACTTGGCTCTGCCGATGGTTTGAAATCTAGGCTCGTCGTAATTGTTGCGCAGATCTCTGACCTCTTGTCGCCCTGGATCATCCCATAGGTCAATCATATCGACAAAGTCAATCTTTCTTTCTCGTAAGGTCTTTAACCTTTTGTTCTCATCCCACTCGAATTCCATAGTCTTCTCCTTATTTCTGTGCCTGGTTTACGCTAACGCCTTGTTCACCAGACAGAAAAGTTTCGTGCCTTTTGTGGCATTATAGCGAAGCGCCACAAAAGGTGCGTAATTTTTTGGGTCTGTGTGAAACTTTTTGTTATGATTGTTCATGTTATTTTCGAAATTCTGTGATTTTTTCTATATCATATATTGCTTCAGAGATACTCTCCATTCTGTTTTCTAAAATAGACTGAGCATCATATAGCCCTTTGTTATAGAAATATGACCCTATTTCATCAGATATGAAATCAAGAAAAAACTGAGCATCAAACTGTCCAATTTTGTTATCTAATTCTTCATTAAAATAAAGTTGTATTTTTTTAACTAAGATTTCTACTTCTTCTTTTGAGAATTTTATTTCAGACATGGGCTGGTGCTTTTATTAAATTATTAGGAACATGTGATTTATTTATATTATGTTTTTTACCGTTCACTATTTTCTTCTATATAGCCTGGAACTATTGTTGCCCAATCTTCTGTTATGCTATTACGAAAT
>UOFG01000025.1_pt1 | contig 12067 bp, 12 predicted proteins | sample 1988411 | NCBI WGS metagenome assembly UOFG01 (sample SAMEA4712194, study PRJEB27164) | hydrothermal vent metagenome | biome: marine basaltic hydrothermal vent biome; feature: marine hydrothermal vent; material: mineral | place: Pacific Ocean | collected 2011-06-14/2011-07-23 | depth 1689 m
GACAGGGCGATGAAATATGGCATATTGAAGAAATTGGTAAAGAAAGGCAATAAAGCCATCTATGTATCTTCCTTTTTCATTGTAGACCCCCATAGGAAAACTGCGCGAAGTAAGGGGTGGTTAATTCATGAAGAGCGTTATGAACTAACACTCAGCTAAAACCAGCTGCACTTTTACGGATTATTATTATGAGCAAACACACCCATAGATTTTTATTACATTCAGTAGCTTTTATTTTCCTGCTGCTTTCCAGTAGCCTTTATGCCGGTGAACCACCACCCACCAGTAAACTTACCAAAGCGGACTACCTTGAACTGTGTAATATTTATAAAAAAATCACCAAAAAACCAGTAAGTATGGATACCAAAGAAGAAGAATTAATAGATACAATAGACAGTAAATTACCTGATTTACTTAATGAACTATATAAACATGCCGTGTGGACAGACCCCAAAGACCGATACGATTACATAAAAGAATATGCAAAACAAATTAATAAAGTCACATGGGAATGTGATGCCGCAAAACAGTATTATATTAATGACTTTAAAAAAGACAAATAAGGCGCATACATACTAATAAGCCAGCAGGAATGGATGCTCGTTATTCAGAAGCGTCAGCCGCAGGGGTGCGGATGTCGAGCCTACAGGGGGATATTTACGGCGGCTAATACGCCAGGGTTTTGCTTTTGACATAAGACTTACGACATATGACATACGACTTTACAAAAAAAGCTTTTTTTAGAGCCTGGCCTTATAGCTTAACTTACTGGCACTGGAACTGACTCACACCTGTCAGCCATAACCCCACTGACTAGTAGCAATCCCCTGACCCAGATCAGCTGCCACCAACCGGCTTCTAACTTCAAATAATTTCTCCATAAGCGCCGGTTCCATTTTCTCATAAGCCTCAGCATCTGGTGAGCGTTTCACCACCACACCCAGCAATTCTGTAATCGCATTACCAATAGAGTTCTGGCTAATTGTAACAATTAAATCACCCTGATCATTTCTGTAAATTAATTGCTTAAATGCCGGCTGCCAGCGTATTGAATTCGCATATTTAGGCTCCGCTATACACTGCTCCCTCACCTTTTTTGCAGAACCCAGAAAATCATTATTAAACAGCAATATCGATTCAACATGCTGCGGAAAATAAGCTTCTTTCGGTACAGGCGAATTGCGCGATGATACCTGGGTGAAAAAGGCACGATAAAAATCTATAAATCCTTTTAAAATCACATCATACTCTTCCCAGAAACGAATATCCTTTAATGCATCAACTCCACCCTGTATTTTCCAGCTGGGTAAACCCTGAGGAAAACCAGTTAACTCTATAGTTGACTCCTCACTGCTGACCGGCACCAGTATTTCAAGATCCAGTGCGGAGAAGAAAGTCCGATAAACTTCACTCATATGAGCCTGAAACAAACTGTGCTGACCACCATCCGTCAGATTTGGATTTGCAGGATCCGCCAGTTCAGCCGCTTCAAGCTGTTGCTTATCAAACACCATAAAATGATTATGCAACATGCGAATACTCGGTACACCCGGCGATGTTAATGGCCAGGTCGCATCAAGGCTGGCCTCCCCCGCCAACAACAAATGCTCAGCCGGGTCAGGAAACTGCTCAGTCATATATTCAACCACTATCTGGTTCATCCTGTTCCAGTCTCTCTTCACATGCGCAGGCACCTGAGTTCGACGAACAGGTCGGCCTAATGGGTTAAGTATCGATTTTGAGGTGTTATATATAATCGAGGTATCGAAAATATTTGAATGACCCAGCGCCTTGCGATAAAGCAACAGCCCTTCCGGGTTTTCTACCAGACCATTGTTCTGTGTCAGGTCGTTAAGGTTCTCTGTACTATTAAAAAACTCATTCGCTGCCATACCCTCCGGCACATCCAGCGGAATGGGCCTAAATGGCGTAACGATTTGACGTGGGCCTGTCTGCATTTTGCTCTCCTGTTATACCTCATATACAAACCAATATACCATGTGTTACCAGACCGCCATTGATAATATTTTTAATGTGGCTATAAATAGAAATTCAACGCATACTTTACGCCAATAATTGGAGTTCCTTCTCAAATCAAAAAGGGATTATGTGCTCGTTCCTCTCCAATTGTTGACTCTGGCCCATGTCCCGGAATAAACCGATAATCATCATCTAGCACCAGCAGTTTATTTTTAATGGATACTATCAGTTCAGCATGATTGCCCCGTGGAAAATCAGTACGCCCTACCGAGTGCTTAAACAGCACATCACCTACCCATAATATTTTTTGTTTATCATGCTTTAAAACAACATGACCGGGAGTATGCCCCGGCGTATGCAATATAGACAACACCTCATTACCTACTTTAAGTGCGTCCCCTTCATCAAGCCACTGGTCTGGTAAAAACGAGTCTACTGGCGCAAAACCAAACCTTTCAACCTGCTTCGGGATAGCATCCAGCAAAAACAGATCATCTTTATGTGGCCCTGTAACCGGCAGGTTTAACGTTTTTTTTAATTCAGCCGTTGCCCCCACATGATCCAGATGCCCATGCGTCAGCCAGATCGCTTTTAAGTCAAGTTGACGTTCGGCTACTGCCGATAACAATCTTTCAACTTCGCCACCCGGGTCCACCAGTACCGCTTCATTCGTCTGGTCACACCAGACTAATGAACAATTCTGTTGAAAACTGGTTACCGGGATAAGCAGATATTGCAGCATGATTACATACCATTGCCAAATTTTTCTGTCTCCGTTACACCACTTTCCCTGACCCGCTTAAGGGCTATGGCATATTCTTTGAGAATATTAAGTGACCACTCAATTCTTTCTTTAAAATACGCATCAGCTGAGGCATTATTATCCGCCGCATTTTCATTTAAAATAGATTCAACATTGCGCAGAATAATATGCTCGGGGATATAGCATAAACGACTGTTTTTATAGCTGCTCATACGCAGTTCCGCCACGGGGTAAGCACCTCCATCCGCCGATGAAATAGCCACTATTTTTGCTGGCTTATGCCCCAGCTCATTCTTGCCAAACAGCAAAAAGAAATTTTTAAGCCCCGCAGGCACCTGACCATGCCACTCAGGCGAGATCACCACAAAACCATCACTGGACTTAAGCGTTTCACGGTAAGGCGCGAGTAACTCCGTCCATTTTTCATCGCCGTCCCATAAGCCCTGATCCCACAGCGGCAACGGATTATTCGCCAGATCAATAATCGGTGCTTCATCACAAAAGTCATTCAACATCACTTTCTGATAATGTCTGGCTACTTTTGAACTCTGTGAGTTTTCTCTATGGCTACCACTAATAATTGTAATTTTCATATTATTTTCTTTGCTTTATTTAATTACTCAAATTCAAATACTGTTGAATACAGATGGTTCTAAATTATTTTTACCCTGACTTTTCATATTAAAACCTTCAACCTAAAATCATCAGTGAACGCCTCAAAGTGTGCTTCTGAGAGCAGGGTTAGCGTAGTCAAAAAAGGAGTGAATGGCCCAGTCCTTCACGAGATTATAGAATATTCAATAGTCTCAATAACTTACCGCACTATTGCGTGGTCAACTGATGAATTCAGGTTCAAGGCAACAATATAAAATATTCACCTGGAAATCTTATAAACCCTCTCAAACAGATAATCCAGACCTTTGCCCTTAAAACCCTGTTCATTATCTATGATGTCCCGCTCTGCTAACCGTTCTATATTAAAAAACGGTTTATAAAGTTGCAGCACTTCATTATCCGTTACAGAAAATGGTGGGCCAGACATTAACTGCTGGTTATATTCCAGCGTAATTAATAAAATACTCGCAGCTTCAGGCAAAGTGTCCGCCAGCTTTTCAACATATTGCTGGCGCATGGCTTCAGGCAACGCAACCAGCGAGGCCCTGTCGTACACCAGAGATGAACTCGATAGCATATCTTTATCCAGCGCAAAAAAATCACCCTGGTAAAGCGTAATATTTGCAGCCGAACAGGCATTAAAATCGTTAACAGTACCCACTTTCATCTCCAGCTGCTGTTCAGCAAAAAAAGCCTTTACGGCCTTCTCGCTACACTCAACGCCAAGCACGGAAGCGGACTGCGATGCCAGCCAGATAAGATCCAGGCTCTTCCCACAAAGCGGCACAAATACCGATGACGAGGCGGCTGCCTGCTGGGTAATCTCAGGCCAGTACCTGAGCAAACACTCATTCACCTCGGGTAGGTGAAACCCGGTCTGATCATTCTGCCAGCGTTGTTGCCAGAAGTCTATTTCCACTTTTTATACCTCTATTACCTGAAAAAAAAACGGAAAAAACAAAAAACCCACAGATCAAAAATCTGCGGGGCCATTCATTAAATCGATCCGTTTTTTTACAAACTTAAATTCTGTCGATTTTTCTCAATGGTTTTCAGACTAATACCCTTAACATTCTGCAAATCATCTACCGATGCAAAGGGACCATTCTGCTTGCGATACTCCACTATCGCCTGCGCTTTCTTTTCCCCTACACCCTTTAAATGCTCAGCCAGTGTCGCGACATCGGCCTGATTAATATTAACCTCATCGGCATAGGCAGACCCTGTAAAAGCGATTCCTGTTGCAAATAACATCATCACGCACAAACTAACGACTTTAAGTAACTTCATATTGCATATTCCCTGATTTATCCTTCGTTATAAGAGCGCTAACATTAATGCATAAGGCCACTTAAACGCAATCAGGAAATTTCTGAATTAATTGTACGTAAAACCCCCATTGGGTTGTCAGACTGTGTAACCGGGCGACCAATAACAAGATAATTCGAACCCGCATTTATTGCCTCTACAGGTGTCATCACACGCCTTTGATCATCTTTTTTACTCCCGGCGGGGCGAATACCGGGTGTCACCAGAAGAAAGTCATCGCCTGACTGTTTACGCATCTGAGCCGCTTCCTGCGCAGAACAGACCACACCATCCAGCCCTGAAGCGCGCGCCAGTTTTGCAAGCCTCAACGCAAGCTCAGCCGGGCTCTGGTTAACACCAAGATCAGATAAGTCATCCTGTGACATACTGGTTAATACCGTTACTGCAATTAACAACGGTCTGTTCTGGTGTATTGCAAGTGCCTCTGCGGCAGCTTCCATCATCCTTCTGCCACCACTGGCATGCACATTAAGCATCCAGACATTAAGATCTGCCGCTGCTGCACAGGCTTTTACTACGGTATTGGGTATGTCATGGTATTTGAGATCGAGGAAAACATCAAATCCCTTTAACTGAATTTTTTCAACAAAGGCCGGCCCCAGACGGGTAAACATTTCCTTACCCACTTTTAGCCGACACAGACTATTATCCAGCTGGTCAATTAACTCAAATGCCTGTACCTCGACAGAATAGTCCAGTGCAACAATTATTTTAGGACACTCTACAATTTTAGAATCTGACATGCGCTCTACTCAGTCGGTTTTTGATAGTAAGCTACTCCAGTTGTGGCAGGATGGGCATAGCCAGACATAGGTATTCGCAGAGTAACCACAACGGCTGCATTGATATTCATACTGTCGAGCAACAACCCCGTCCAGCGTATCGGTTAACACGAAATTATCATGGCTTACACCCGAATGCTGCATATGAATCAGGGTACTCAGTGATATTAATGAGGGCTGATGTAGAGCGGCATCCGAAACATACTGCATCGCTTCTTCCCTGCCATATATTTCCTCGATTAAATCTGCAATCGCTGAAACCAGGATCACCTCAGGGTATTTTTTATCCAGTGCTCGAAGATAGCTCAGCGCCTTGTTTAAACTCGATATATTACGATAGCACTGTATGAGTTTTTCGGTAACAAGTGAAAAAAGCTGAATATCCTGCATTTCCACCTGCCTTAAAAAACGAATCGCCTTCTGGTAACGCCCTCGACCCATAGCCAGATCGGCAAGTATAATAGAGGCTCGAACGCAGTTTTTATCAGCCGTTAATGCCTGAGTGGCTAATGCCTCGGCTTCTTTTAAATCATTTTGCTGCAGGGCCTGCTGACTCAGTTCGCAATAATACTGAGCAATCACCGCCGACAGCTCTGTATCTCCCCTGCGCTGAAACCGCCGTGCAATATTAATTGCATTGTTCCATTCCTGTTCCTGCTCATAAATACTCATCAGGCACTTTTGTGCTTCCTGTGTAAACTCCTCATCAGCGACCACCTCTTTAAACAGGCTTTCCGCTCTATCTAACCAGCCCGCCTGAAGATAATCTTTCGCCAGTGATATAAGCACCGTTGATTTATACTCAAGCGGCAGAGAAGGCCTGGCTAACAGGTTCTGATGCAGTTTAATGGCTTTATCTATTTCGCCCTGACGGCGAAAAATCGCCCCAAGTGCGAGACTGGTATCGATCGTTTCCCAGTCTGTTTCAACCAGCTGCACAAAAATATCCAGCGCTTTGTCCTGCTGGTCATTGAGCAAATAGTTCAGCCCCTGAAAATAATCATTCGAGAAGCGCAGCTGTTTTTTCTGTTTTTTAATTCTTCGCCGAGAAAAAACAACGCCCAGTATAAAACCGGACATCGGCAGCAGATATAACATCCATTGAGAGGAGAGATGAATTTCCAGATATTCAGACATTTAGTCGTTCATTTAGCCAGTTTATTATCAATATTTATGTTTAAGATCATTTTTCAGGGTTATATTCATATTTATTTTAGCCAGGCTATTACTCTGTTAGCTATTTATCCGGCTTACGCAAAACCCCAGATAACCCCTGCAAGGTCTCCTGCTTCTTTTTAAGTTGCCTGCACTGCTTCCTCAGAATAAACAAAGCCCCTGCATCAAATAGATAACCGATAATAACGCCGAGAAAAAGCGCCACCAGTAAAAACAGGGCCAGCGGCCACTTAACTGAAAAAACAAACAGATCAACTGAAACGGGCTCTGCATTCCTAAAGGCAAATGCGGCAATCAGAATAATAAAAGGGATGGATATTAGCAGGCTTATAAAGCGTTTCATCGATTAAAAATTACCAGAACATGAGGTTAGAATACAGCGCAAAAAATAGAGTCTCAGTCCGCTACCTGCTTTACAGGTCGATACAACAAACCTTGTAGTATATATTTTATAAACTAAACCTGAATGAATAACAGACCGATAATTTATGACCCACCTGCGTTTAATGACTCATTAACACGCTCACGCAGCTCTTTACCGGGTTTAAAATGCGGCACGTATTTACCGGGCAATGAAACTGAATCACCCGTTTTGGGGTTACGGCCCGCTCTTGGTGGCCTGAAATGTAGACTGAAGCTACCAAACCCACGAATTTCAATGCGCTCTCCTGTTGCCAGCGCCTCAGACATTTGTTCCAGCAGACTCTTCACCGCCAGCTCGACATCTTTATAGGCCAGATGATTTTGCTTGCGAGCCATCAGCTCAATTAACTCCGACTTCATCATTGATCTTGAAACAATTTCGCCCGACATATAATTTTCCTCATTTAATCCATTTTTATAGCCAAATACAGCACTCATCCCTGAGCTACTGTAGCTTACCTCCCCGTAGTTCAGACGTTTACAGGGGCTCGGCTCAGCCAGACAACGACTCAGCCGTTATTTTTTATTACTACTCGTTATTATTAGCATCCATTTGCTCTTTTAGCAAATCGCCCAGCGTAGTAGAGGCAGGTGCCGTGTCTGATGAGTATTCTTTGATGGCTTCTGCTTCCGCATCGGCATCCATTGCTTTAACTGACAGGTTAATAGAGCGTGTTTTACGATCTACACCCAGGAACTTGGCCTCAATTTTTTCACCAACTTTCAACACTGTGCGTGCATCTTCAACACGATCACGAGACAGCTCAGACGCACGTAACGTACCCTCTACACCATCACCTAAATCAATTATAGCCGCTTTTGCATCAACTTCTGTAATTGTGCCCTTAACGGTAGCACCTTTACCATTTGCAGCAACAAAGTTTGAGAACGGGTCTTGCTCCATCTGCTTCACACCCAGTGAAATACGCTCGCGCTCAGGGTCAATTGACAGTACAACCGCTTCCAGCTCATCGCCTTTGCTGAAGTTCTGCACCAGATCTTCGCCGGTAGAATCCCATGACAGATCAGAAAGATGAACCAGTCCGTCAATGCCGCCTTCAAGCCCAACAAAAATACCAAAGTCGGTAATCGATTTAATCTTACCACTCACCTTGTCACCCTTGTTGCGTGTTGCACCAAACTCATCCCATGGGTTAATGATACACTGCTTCATGCCCAGTGAAATACGACGACGTTCTTCATCAATATCCAGAATCATCACTTCAACTTCATCACCCAGTGTTACCACCTTCGCCGGGTTAACGTTCTTGTTAGTCCAGTCCATTTCAGATACGTGAACCAGGCCTTCAACACCATCTTCAACTTCAACAAAGCAGCCGTAATCTGTGATGTTGCTCACCTTACCATTAAGGCGTGAACCTTCAGGGTAACGGTTAGCAATGGCGGCCCATGGATCTTCGCCTAACTGCTTAAGCCCCAGTGAAACACGGTTACGATCCTTATCAAATTTCAGCACAACCACTTCAATTTCGGTGCCCACTTCAACAATCTCTGATGGGTGCTTAACGCGTTTCCATGCCATATCCGTGATATGTAGCAAACCGTCAATTCCCCCCAGATCAAGGAACGCACCATAATCCGTCAGGTTCTTAACAATACCCTTAACCGATTTGCCTTCTTCCAGGCTGTTCAGCAGCTCTTCGCGCTCAGCACTGTATTCAGACTCAACCACCGCACGACGAGAAACAACCACGTTATTGCGTTTCTGGTCTAATTTAATCACCTTAAACTCAAGCTCTTTACCTTCCAGGTAAGAGGTATCGCGCACAGGGCGCACATCAACCAGAGAGCCCGGCAGGAATGCACGGATATCACCCAGTTCAACGGTAAAGCCACCTTTAACCTTGCCTGTAATAACACCCGAAATAATTTCTTCCGCATCGTGTGCTGCTTCGAGCACAATCCATGCTTTCGCACGCTTCGCCTTATCGCGGGACAGGCGGGTTTCGCCCCAGCCATCTTCAACGGCTTCAAGAACAACTTCAACTTCATCACCGACTTTAACTTCGATCTCACCGTTGCTTAAAAATTGTGATTCAGGTATTACACCTTCAGATTTCAGACCCGCTGCAACCGTGACAAAACCACCCGAAATATCGACAATCGTACCGGTTACAATAGTACCCGCATTCATTTCAGTTTCGAGGAGGCTTTGCTCAAAGAGTTCGGCAAAAGATTCAGACATAAGATTTTCCAGAGATATAACTGTAAGGCCAGTGGAACGCAGCAAATGCTCTGCTGACAGGGCGATACAGGGTTAGGGTTAAGAAAGCCGGCACATCAAAGTTTCATTAGAAACAGGTTAATTATATGCACCAGCACCAGTATAAAAATAATAAATGTAGCGTCAGGCATTTTTCCAGACGCGCAGGATTCAGAACGATATTAAAGACGCTGTTTAGCCAGTTCAAGCACCTGCTGAGTCACCTGCGATATACTCAGATGAGTCGTATCCAGTAAAATAGCCTCTTCAGCAGGCTTAAGCGGCGACACAGCGCGATTTGTATCTTGCTTATCCCGGGCTGTCAAATCAGCCACAAGCGCAGGGATACTAGCATTAATTCCCTTGTCTTTCAACTGCTTATAGCGCCTTTCGGCTCTTTGTTCAACCGATGCCGTCATAAATATTTTAAGCGGTGCGCCAGGAAACACCGTTGTGCCCATATCCCGCCCATCTGCAAGCAGGCCAGGGGCCAGCAAAAAGTCTCGCTGGCGCTGCAAAAGGGCCTCTCGTACCATTGGCATGGCAGCAATTTTAGATGCGCGCATCCCCATTTCTTCACTTCGCACAGCCTCACTCACATCCTCACCTCGCAGCAAAATTTGCAGGCCCGCATCCATGAGCTGAAAAACCACCTCAAGATTCAGTGCTCTTTCAGCCAGAGCTGACTCAGCCGTCAGCTCAATGTGGTCTTTCTCAGATGCCAGCGCCGTTAAACGATACAGCGAGCCACTGTCGAGAATGTGAAACCCGAGTTCACTGGCAACCTGCTGGGCAATGGTGCCCTTACCCGCGCCGCCCGGGCCATCTATTGTAATTACTGGAATACTTTTCGAGGTCATAAAATTCAGTCCATTATGGATACATTAATACCGGCCCGATTAGACAGACCGATGAAATCAGGGAAGGAGGTGTTCACGTTTTCACAATCTTCAATAATAATATCAGATTCAGCGCGCAAAGCCGCCATTGTAAATGCCATTGCAATACGGTGATCATCGCGGCTATGCACCGTACCGCCCTTAACTCGCCCACCATTGATGATCATACCATCGGCTGTTGCCTGCGCATCCACACCTAGCGCCAGCAAGCCATCAGCCATTACCTGAATACGGTCAGACTCTTTCACCCGCAGTTCCTCAGCACCTGTAACCACCGTCTGGCCTTTGGCACACGCCGCCGCCACAAACAATGCAGGAAATTCATCAATGGCCAGTGGCACCAGTGCTTCAGGCACATCAATCCCCCTGAGCTGTGCACTGCGCACACGGATATCTGCCACAGGCTCGCCCCCGACTACCTGCTCATTCAGCAGTTCAATATTCGCCCCCATAAGCTTAAGAATATCAATCACCCCGGTTCGCGTCGGGTTAATGCCCACGTGCAGCAGCGTAATATCGGCCTTTTCGGCAATGCTCGCACCCACCAGAAAAAAAGCCGCCGAGGAAATATCCGCCGGCACATCAATATTGCAGGCCGTTAAACGCCCGCCACCCTCGATGCACATAGTGCTCCCCTGAGTTTCCACCGGATAACCAAAGGCATTCAACATGCGCTCGGTATGATCCCGCGTGGTTGCAGGCTCAGTCACACAGGTTTTACCCTTCGCATACATCCCTGCCAGCAACACGCAGCTCTTCACCTGCGCACTCGCCATTGGCATTGTGTAACTAAAGCCCTGTAGCGCCGAACCGCCTTTAATGTGCAAGGGGGGCCGACCGCCCTCATCCGTATCCACCCTTGCGCCCATTAATGCCAGCGGCTCAGTCACCCGTTTCATAGGCCGCTTTGACAGAGAGCGGTCCCCGCAAAGCACCACATCAAACGACTGCCCTGAGAGCAGCCCCGACATCAGGCGAATGGAGGTACCGGAATTACCCAGATCAATATCCGCAGCGGGTGTTTTAAGGCCATCGATACCCACACCCTGTATGGTGACAGATGCCTGTGCATCCGGGCCATCAATTTTCACGCCCATTGCACGAAAAGCACGCAAGGTATTAAGGCTGTCCTCGCCCTGTAGAAAGCCGGTTATATGAGTTGTGCCATCAGCAATCGCGCCAAACATAATTGAGCGATGAGAAATTGATTTATCCCCCGGCACACGAAATTCGCCAGAAAGCTGGCCACCGGGTTTTGCAATATAGTCAGTTTGAAACATGATTTTCCAGATTACAGCCCCGGCAAACACAGCCGAGACAGAGATGATTTTTCAATGAGCGAATAGTAACGGCCTGACGAGAGGAATTCCAGATAAAAAACAGCGTTTTATTGAGCGTTAGCACGGTAAAGCCTCTGGAAACAGGCATTTTTTTCATATAGTCAGGCGAGTCAGAGGCTTGTGCGTTGACTTTTATGATCCAGCTGATCCCTGGGCGCTGATCTAATGGCAAATTATCTTTCCCTATCGGGTATATTTACCGCACCAGCTTTTTTATACCCGTTTTTTTATATATGGATCGATGTCTTTGTTGCATAGCCAGACACAGGACAGGACAGGCTCCGTGTGAGTTGATGATTATGAGGGCTGGGTGCACCAAAGTAACTCCTCAGGCCTGGTTGAAAGCAAACACCCGTTAAATCGTTTTTTCGATCACCATGATTAATTCAGATGTGCGACAGCCCCCCTGGCAACCATCTATTTCTGCTTTAAATACAGGTGTTTTGTTTATTTTGCTCTCATCAAATGAAAAATTCGCTAAATTCCCGTATGAATCATAGCCTGTTAATTTTTCATTCAGCGCCTCCATACCTTCC
>UOFG01000034.1_pt1 | contig 11955 bp, 10 predicted proteins | sample 1988411 | NCBI WGS metagenome assembly UOFG01 (sample SAMEA4712194, study PRJEB27164) | hydrothermal vent metagenome | biome: marine basaltic hydrothermal vent biome; feature: marine hydrothermal vent; material: mineral | place: Pacific Ocean | collected 2011-06-14/2011-07-23 | depth 1689 m
CGAAAAGGTAGAGCAGAGCATTAAGGAGTTGCTTCTGGATACAGCTAATGGCGGATTTGAATCCGGTGATATGATCTCAGTGGGTAATGCAGGTATTGTTCTGGCCTCACCTTATATTCCTCTCTTATTTGAACGCCTTGAGCTGACGAGCGATGAACGTTTTGTAAGTCGAAAAGCGGCCTATAAAGCCCTGAATTTATTAAATTATATGGTTTACGGTGAGCATTACGGAGATTATGAGGGCAGCTTGCTCTCGCTTATACTCTGTGATCTGCATGCAGGTGAAGACAGGCATAATGATGCAGATGCAGTTATGCGGGATGCAGGGATAACGACGGCGGATAAAGCACTTGTTGACAGTTTGCTGGACAATATTATACAACAATGGGCCGCGCTGGGAAAAACCAGCTGTGATGGGCTGAGGGAAACATTTTTGCAGCGTCAGGGTGTTTTATCATATCAGGAAGAGGCTGGCTGGAAGTTGTCTGTTGAGTCATCCGCATTTGATGTAATGCTGGATAGAATTCCCTGGGGCTATGCAACAATCAGGTACAGTTTCATGTCTGAATTAATTCAGGTTGAATGGCGTAAAGGTGGAAATTCATGACGGCTAATCCTCAGCAGGACATACAGATAGAGTGCACAGAACGACTGGCTCAAAATGCCAGCGCATTACAGGTTGAAATGAACTGGTTTGAAAAAGTGCTTGAAGCACGCGTACTCATTTATCTGGAAAACGAGTGTGCGTATCGCTGCATTTATGATCTGCCAGCACCTGATTTAACTGAAACGCCATCTGATTACACCGATCTGGTACTTGAGCATAAGATGATGGTAGAGGAAAGGCTGGTTCTTATGCTGGCAATTATTCCACACCTTAAACCACAGTTACTGAATCTTTTTCTGTGTATGGATCAGAGCATCAATAAACCCTTTATTGAGTTTGGTGGGTGGCAGGGCAAACGTCATCATGGATTTTTGCCCACCGGAGAATCCGCGATGTTTCTGCTTTCGGGGGGAGATACACATAAGCGTTTGCAGATGTTGAGCCTGCTGGAAAGGGATCATTTTTTTACTCGCGATGGCATACTCGATATTCAGCAGGCAAATTATAATGAATCCTACTTAACATCACCTTTGGTACTTACGAATGAATATTTCCATCGTATAACAACGGGTCAGCACCTGAAGCCAGACTACAGTATGCATTTTCCGGCATCACTGATTAGCACAAATTTGCACTGGGATGATCTGGTGTTGCCGGCTAAAGTAATGGCTGATATTGAACACATACAGACCTGGCTGGCGCATCAGAAATTAATCATGAAGGGTATGGGACTGGATAGGAGTATAAAACCGGGTTATCGGGCGCTCTTTTATGGCCCCCCGGGTACGGGTAAAACACTTACCGCCAGTCTTCTGGGCCGCTCAACGAATATGGATGTTTACCGAATAGATCTTTCTGCAGTGGTATCCAAGTATATTGGTGAAACTGAAAAAAATCTTGAAAATATTTTTAAACAGGCAGAAAAAAAACAGTGGATACTGTTTTTTGATGAAGCGGATGCGCTGTTTGGTAAGCGAACCAGCGCTAACTCATCGAATGATCGTCATGCTAATCAGGAAATATCCTATTTGTTGCAACGAGTCGAAAGCTACCCCGGCGTTGTTATACTGGCAACTAACCTTAAAGGTAATATTGACGAAGCCTTTAGTCGAAGATTTCAGTCGGTTACCTATTTTCCTGTGCCCGATAAGCACCTTCGATTATTACTCTGGGAGAAAGCATTAAGCAGCAACAACAACAACAACTGTCTGCATGATGATATTGATTTAATGCATATTGCTGGTCAATATGAGCTGGCAGGTGGTGCTATTATAAATGTTGTGCGTTTTTCGGCCATAAACGCAATAAAAATGAAACGAGATAAAATACAGCAGGATGATCTGATTCAGGGCATCACGAAAGAGCTTCGCAAAGAAGGCAGGATGCTGTAAATGAAGTTTCCAGCTGGCACACAGAACTCGACGATAAAATACCTGCTACGGTTACTGTGGATTCTGACAGGTCTGTGGTATTCGGGCGCGTTATTATCAGATACAGAGGCTGTTTCGGTTGCATCTGCCACTGCTGGTGCTGGTGCAACTGAAAGTATTCGTTGTGAATCAATTGTTTTAGAATACAGTGATAAACATGACGGTATTATACAGAAGCGGTTACGGGAGGCGTATAAAAACGATACCTGCTTTGAGCAGGAAAAAAATGCGTATGGCAAACCGCTTTCAGATGCTATTGTCGGGCCGATTACTAAAACATGGATTAATCAGTATATGATGGATTATACTGATAAAAACTGCACGTCTGAAAACCAGCAATGCAGTAATAAGGGGATCAGCGCACGCAATGGCACTCGGGATAAGCAGCGCTATACGTCCGAAAATGGAATTCGTCCGTATGTTCTTACAGGGGATGATCTTACGTATTTTGAAATTAATGATGATGTTTATGCAGCACTTAAAGCAATGGAAAGTAGAGTGTTTATTACTGACAATACATTATTAGCCGCTGTTAAAAGCGATTTGTCGTCAATAAAAGGCATGTCAGATGCATTGTTAACGGCCTACGCCGATCAGGTGAAAAATTATATTCAGCCGGTTAATAGAAAAATAATAACCCCGGAGACTATTGATGAGCTCATCGTTAATAATTATATCTCGGCAGCATCCAGTCTTCAAAAACAGGTAGACAGGTCTGCGGATGAAAAAACCTTCAATAAACTAATGAAGAATATTCTGCGTGCCGCATATTTTGAGGAGAATAAACAGGCTGAAAAAGATCGAGTTTCAGAGAAAGACGATAAGGTAATTGCTGACGATAAGTCCTCTATAAAATCAACGGACGAAAAGAAGAGCGAAAAATTAGAAGATAAAACACCGGATAAAAAAATAGCCAGAAAAAAATCTTCAAAATCACTTAAATTATCACGAAAACAGAAAAAAGAAATCAGTAAAATACTTGAGATTGTTAATTTAACATCAAACATGCATCTTCAGTATCAGTTAAATATTAATAAAGAAGTAAAGAATCAACTTCCCTCTATTAGCAGTGAAATTATAAATTGTGTTAGAAATATAAGTAATACGGGGTATTACAGTAAATTCGCTATGAAAGATTCATTAAAGGAGATGCTTCGAAATATAGAAAAAATACAGGACGGAGGAGTCGTTCCAGGTTTTAACTGTAAGGTTTCCGAAAAACCTGTGGATTTAAAAAAACCTTCAGAGGAATCTGGCAAGCTTAAAAAAACAGATGAGCATTATGATAAAACTGCGTTGAACCTTCTATTAAATAAAGCAGGAAAGGCATTTTACGGATCGAACCTGGAGCCGGTAGAGCTGGTTTCTTTTGAAAACTGTAATGAGTGCTCACTGCCCATGAAGGGTGTTAACTATGGTTTTTATCCTTTCTGGCAGGCATCGGCCGCGTACAGGGAGCTTGGTTTGCCTGTGTTTAACCCCGCCGAAGCTGATTTTAGTGTGTTTAATCGTATTGCGTATTTTGCTTTGCCTGTGAGTTCAGAGGGCAGTATAGAAAATCTTCTACACTGGAAAGATACGAGCAATATTAAGTCATTTGTGCGTACGCTGAATAAGTTTGATGTAAAGCGCGATCTGGTACTGTACAGCAATAGCTGGCAATTATGGGGGGCAGGTGAAGGCGAATATGATGTAAAGCAACTTGTGCAGGGGTATGCAGAAAAACACCTTGCGCAGATACAGAAGCTTCATGAGAGTGTGGAGAGTGAAGGTGGTATTTCAGGAATGACACTTTATTTTGACGGTTATAAAAGTAATAGCGATGTGAGTAATATTGTTAATTACATTACTCATTTGCAACAGCAGATTATCAAAGGCCAGAAAACTGGTACAGGCGCAGCATTTGATATTAATATGGTGTTAGGTATTGCATGGGATTATCAGAGTGAAGAATATTGTCGTGTTGGTAGTGTTGATGATAAAAATGATACCTACTTTAAAGAGTTTGAATCTCTTCTGGTCAGTGATGCTGAAACCCAACCGATTTCCCCGGATGCAGGTGAAGTTATTAGTGAAATAGAATCAAAAATTGAAAATAAATTTAAGGGTGTACCTCTCGATGTTAATAAACCGGCATTAATGAATTTGCTGGTGTTTTTGCATGAACCATCAAGCCGGGCCAAGAAGTGTCTGAGGTTGCAGATTGAAAATGAGTTTCATGGCGGAAGGCGAATTGATATTTTGCGTAAGGTGATTCCGGTACTGGGGCGGGTGTATTTAAAGGAAAGTGACAGTGTATTTAAACAGTTTGCAGATGATATAAATTATCTTAAGGATAACTTCGGGGGAATAGGCATGTGGCCATTGCCTGTATCCGGCGTTGAAGACGATGCGGAGGATAGCAAGGAGATTAAAAGCGAGAATGCTATTAGCCAATCTATTATCAGTGAAATGAGAAAACGCATAGAAGAAAAATACAGTGAGCCATATAAGAACTACATGGATTATGAAAAACTGGGTGTAATTGGCGATATGCTGCGCAAGCCAGTGATTGCCGATTATTTTTCTGTGTGTTCTTATATGTGTCCTGAGCGTAGCATATCCCGCTATTTTCTGCTCTTGCTAATGACCGGATCTATTGTGTCATTTGTAGCCTTCCGTGTGAACTGTAAGGCAAAAAGCTACATTATTAAAATGAAATGGATCGATATAGGCCTGAAAAGTACTACACTCGTTATGCTGTTATCTATTTTGGGGTGTGACCCATTCTGGCAGCCGATGTCGAATACTATTTTGTTGATGAGTTTCGTATCCGGTGTTGGTTATTTTGTTTATCGAATATTTTTTTGCGGTTACGAGAGTGAACGTGATGAATAGAGTGGAGGTGTGATTATGAGTGATTATATGAAAGAGCAGCATGAAAGTACGCTGGCACAACATGGCAGGACTGGGATGAATCGTGCCAGTTCCTTTCAGGGGCCATTCGATAATAGAACGCAGGGGCGAGCACAAGGCAGTTGCTACAACGTCATGCCGTCAGCTCTGATGATTCCTTGCAGGTACAGACTGAAATTGTACAAAAGACACGCAATAATACCGGCTTGCCGGATACACTAAAATCCGGCATGGAGAATTTATCAGGAAAAAGTCTGGATCATGTGAAAGTGCACTACAACTCTTCCAGACCAGCTTCTGTGCAGGCTCATGCCTATGCGCAGGGCAATGATATTCATCTGGCAAGTGGCCAGGAGAAACACCTGCCCATGAGCTGGGGCATGTAGTGCAGCAAATGCAGGGGCGGGTGAGGCCGACAACTACAGTAGCGGGCGTGTCTGTTAATGATAATGTGGGGCTTGAGAATGAGGCTACGCGAATGGGAGATCGGGCTTTGCGTGGGTATTAATAGAGGGTGACAATATGTATGTACAGGTGGAGCACACGAAGGATAATAAAAATAGAGAACTTTCTGGTCCTGTCATTCAGATAAAGGAGAGTGGGGCATTGGGCTTTAGCATTGTGGATATACGACAAGAGAGTGTTGCACAAAGAATCTTGCATGAGTCGGCAGGTAATAGTAAAAGAGGGCATCAACAGAGAGCATTCAGTGAACAGAATGTGTATACTGGTACAGTGCAGCGAGCCATTAATATAAAAGGTGGGGGCGAATTTGAGAAAATAGTTGAGCGCTTTTGTGCATTTTCAAAATCACAGGGTGGCGAGGCGTGGGAAATGCTAAAGTGGTTCTGGCATGGTGAAAATAACATATTAGATGTCGTCTCTGTTGTTAGGCCTGATGCTAAAGGTTATACCAGATGTCTGATTAATAACAAAGAAGCCCATACATTAACCGATACGGAATGGCGTGAGTTAACCGTTGATGCACCTGCCAAAGTGGTTGTTTTTATAAACAATTATGGAGAGCCATTAAATAAAAATAATACTGGACAATATTACACTATTTTACATGAGCTTATGGTGCATACATACCCTTTCTATCAAAAAATAAAAAGTGTACGGGAAGGTAACGGCCCACAAAATAAAGCGATGGCAGGCTATCATGATGGTCCTGATAATATGGGGGCTCATGCAGAGCATCAGCATTTACTTAATAAAGAAAATATGGCCTTTTACGATTTATATAATTATATGCATGGGAAAATTCTTGCCGGGCTATTCTATGATATTGAAGAAAAATTTAAAGGTATTAACCCGCATGAATTTTCTAATTTACATGAAGAGGATATCATGATTCAATATATTGAAACCGCTACTTTAAAAGCTAAGAACGCACATGCAAAAATTAAGCACCTGATCGAGCGTATGAAACAGAGGATACCCACCCGGGATCAGAATAAAAAAGAAGAATACGAAGCAGATAAAAAACAGTTTGAATCTATAAAAGAAAATATTAAAGAGGTGTTGGATGAATACAGAAAAGCCTATATGGTGCATTCCGAAAATTATAAATATCCTGGTGTGGAGGGAGAAAATCTCGATGAATCATCTGAAGGCAACGCTGTTTTACCATACTTTAATCCTGATTCATGGTATCCTCAGACACTTGAAAAACTTGCTAAAAGGATCGGCGACATAGAAAAGATGGATAACAAACTGACCGGTTATATTCAGCAGCTCACTTATGGCATAGCTTCAGTGTGTAAATAGCCCTGGTGCATTCATTTAATTATCGGGTAAATGTTGATTCAGGAAATCTTCCAACAATGAACGGTCTCATGTAAAATACCAGCCAGGTGAGAGTAATCTATTCAGTAAAATGTCATGAGGACTCAAAAGTATGTATAAGCAAAGTTATAGAAATAGCGAAAAGGGAGATATCTCGTTACAGCGAGATAGTGCTACAAATCTGGATGTAAGATTAAAAGATTATAGAAAAACCTCTACAAACATGAATCAGAAGATTCTTATGAGGAAATCTTCCATGCTGGGGTTTAGTCAGGCCGAGACTGTAAAGGGTGGTTTTCTTTCGCTGTTAGGTCGTGATTTGCCCATTCAGAGAGTGGGGGCGGCTTCGTTAACTGGGGCTATTGATGCGCTGGATGAACAGGAAAATAAGCAGACTCATATATTAGCAGGAAAGCATGAATGGGCGAAAGTCGTGAATAATCCTGACTGGACTAATGTAAAGCCAATTATGAAAACAGTGGTGTCTGAGGGAGCTGAGTCTTCGTATAAAGGAACAGCTAAAAAATCCTCCGGGGCAGTGGAGAATGTAAATGGTGAAGATACAGAGACGGTAGATGTGACCTGGGTGAACCCTGGTGGATATTATGTATCAGATGGATGGGTTAGAACTGAAAAATGAGGTGTGTTAACGATGAAAAAAATTATAAATTCTATACTCCAGGGTAAATTCAATGAAGTGCTGCTGGAACACACAGACCCAACTTTTTTAGATAAATGTGAGCTGATTTTAGCACAGGCTTTTGAAACTGGGAGTTTATGTTTTTATGGATATTTCGAGTATCTAATAAAAAAGGAAAACCTGGCTATATATCATTATCAGGCAAGTTTGATACTCAGCTCAGCTTTATGTCACTATGAGGGGGCATACCAGCTTGCGTATTTTCATGCGCTTGAAGCATCTAATATTGAACCAGTTGATGTGAGTTATAAAGAGTTTTTACTGTTTTTTTACAATACTCCTGAAAAGCTCATGTCTGTGGATGAATGCCAGCACTATATAAATGAAATATTGAAATTAGATGCTGAAAACAAAACGGTTATAAATTTACTTGAAGATGATTCAGATTTACTTCGACCTCCAGTGTAGTGCAGTTTTTAAAGTTGAATGACTAGAACGGTAAGTCGGATAATACCTGAAAAACACGCCGGGATGGGGGCTTGTTTTAGACGTGCTTTCAATATATTACAGAATTGTGCCAGAGTTCTGTTCATATGTAATACTGCTTTACTGATAAGCCTTGTATCCGGTATTGCTTATTTTTTTATCGAGTTTTTTTGTGGCCACGAGAGCAATTTACATCCGTGATGTTATGATCTTAATCATTATGCGGAGTATTTCGCTCAGTAAGCGTTTACGCCGGCCAGCAATTTTTAGAAATTTAACAAGCAAGGTTATTCTCTAATGGAAAATAATGTAAGTGCCAGGCAATACATAGATAATGCGGCATTTGTTGCCAGGCTGGGTTCGAGTGTTTTATCTCTGCTAGCGCCGAAACCCGATGAATATATTCTGGATTTAGGTTGTGGTGATGGTGCGCTGAGCGAAAAAATTGCCGCTACAGGTGCAAACGTGCTTGCTGTCGACTACAACCAGGATATGATTAATAAAACCCTGCAAAGAGGTCTGACAGCAGAAGTCTGTAATGCTGAAAGGCCTGGCTACGAAAACAGGTTTGATGCCGTTTTCTCGAATGCGGCCCTGCACTGGATGGCAGATTACGCTTCAGTGATTAAGGGGGTTCATAAGGCATTAAAAGCAGGAGGCCGTTTTGTGGCTGAGTTCGGCGAGCATGATAATCTGTTGAATATCAGGCATGTTCTAAAACAGGTTCATGATGAAAGTGAGTTATTTGGTGAATACAGGGAGCCCTGCTTTAACCCGACCGTTGCATTCTATAAAGCGGCACTTGAAAAAGGTGGTTTTAAGGTCATACAAATTGGGCGCTTCGAGCGTCCAACCCCTCTGGGTGAAGGGGCGATAGAGTGGTTTAAAATGTATACTTCAGGCCTCATAAAAGATTTTGATCAAAAAACACTGGATTTGTATATAAGCAAAACAATGGATCTGCTAAAGAAAAATCATGTTTTTGAAGGTGATAGCTGGACGGCGGATTTTGTCAGGCTGCGTTTTTTTGCGCTAAAGGTTTAAACCTGAGTTAGCGGGCATTGTGGCTGGATGTCTTAAAGTGCGTTGGGGAAAGTGAACGGTGTGTGGGTTAACAATAATTTAGTGCATACTTTCGTGACGCAACTAATTTTTCCAGGTTAAATTTAATAATATATTGGGGGCGTGCCTCAACCTGTGATTCAACATAATAAAAATCTGAAAGGTTGAAAATTCGGGCATTTATATTTCGAGGCATTAAAAACGCCAATATTAACAGGGGACCAGATATGGAAAATTTTGTGCTTAAAGAATGGCATTTGCTAGTTATTTTTTTAACGATTTTAGGAGGTATTTTTAAAAATGAAATCATCAGTACACTGGGTGCTTTGATTATTATATTTGAACAAAGAAAGTTTAAAGGCAAAAATGTTTACCTGCTGACACCCACGGGTGAGTGGGAAGAGATAACCATTGTCCGTTATCAGGCAGAGATTCCTTTTTTGCGCAGTGGTGGAGTTTTTGTGTTACACAATCATCGTGAAAATGAGGCTGCACATGAAAAATTTTCGTTCCTAAACTGGAAGGCGCAGAGAATTCGTTTTTATAAAGTGCATTAATCCAGGTTAAATAGAGATGTCCTTAAGCAGAGTGCGGTCTTCTCTATGACTGAAATTTGGGAAATAATTCTGGGCTCAGGGAAACTGTTTCGGAAAAAATCGGTTATTTGTTTTCAGCCTGTTGGCTCCTGGGCCGGGCAGCTTCAGGCAGCTCTTTTATATAAATATCCTGTTTGGCATAAGGGATTTCAATGCTCTGCGCGTTAAATGCTTTATAAATCGATGTGAGCAATTTATCGACAACCTGGCCCCGCAGGGAGGGGTCTTCAACCCAGCATAATAAGTCCAGATCCAGGCTGGAAGTGCCAAATTTTCTAAAGCGCACTCGGGCGGCGGGATCAGTGCAGACTTTTTCCTCGGCCAGTGCAACATCAATTAATACCTGTTTTACCTGATCGATGTCGCTGCCATAGGCCACGCCAATGCTTACTCGAATACGAAATTTTTTATAGGGACCGCCAGATTCATTAATGATTTTGCTGGTGCCCATTATGGAGTTTGGAATGGTTAGCTCCACATCGTCGCGGGTGAGCATGCGGGTGCTACGGATGCCAATATGGGTCACCATGCCGCGCTCGCCTGAGTCCAGTACAATATAATCGCTAATTTTATAAGGGGCATCAGCAAGAATTAGCACGCCAGAGAACAGGTTCGCCAGGGTATCTTTTGCGGCAAAACCTACAGCAATACCCACAATACCCGCTGAGGCCAGCCAGGCGGTCATATCGATATTCCATAGAATAAAAACGATATACACCGAGAAACCGGTAATAATCAGAATGGAAAGATTCTGGAACAGTGGCAAAGTCTGGTTGGTTACCAGGGGCATTTTATTTTTGCTTCTGCTGAAGTGGGTGAGAATAATACGGCTCAGCCGCGTTAAAAACAGGGCCCAGACGAACAGGGCAAAGGTGTAGAAACTAAGCGAGGCGAGCATGCCAATATGCTCGGAGAAGGTGAGCTTGCTCCCCAGGCCAAGGGCGACCAGCACAATGCTATTGCTAATGGTGGGGCGACTAATATGGACAATCTGATTGTCCAGGCTGGTTTTTGTTTTTGTCGTGAGGTTTAGAATCAGCTTGCTGATAACATTGTTAAACAGGCGTGCGATTATCAGGCTGGAAACGATTAGAATGATGGCCTGATAAATCGGGTTTTCACTAAAAATATTTAGTAAATCAATGAGTTGTTTGCTTTCGATCCAGTCCATATGATATTGCTTTTCTGGTTATAGTCAGGCAGATAATCCCAGAAAACGCGACATAATACAATCGCCCAGTGCTGAATTTTACCTGAAAGGGAAATAGCATTTATCCGCCGTCTGGTTTATAGTAGCGTCTCAATTAAGAACTCTGCATGTAAATGCACGAGTTGAAGCTGTGGGAGAGTCCTTCCTGGCCTGTTTTCGGGCTTAATTCAGGAGGCACCGAAGGCGCAACCGCCCGGAAACGCTCAGGTAAACGGACTACAGCTTCAGGCCGGATGTGTAAATCCTCCGGCAATTGACTCTGGAGAGCGGTCTCAGATATCTACTGAGAGGCCCACCGAAGGGGACACACTGCGTTTGCGGTGTTAATCTCTCAGGTATCAGGACAGAGGGGTAACCAATTTTATCCGGGGAACCCACTGTTATGAGTCAAAGAACCTGTCTATTTGAAAATCACCTTAAGCACAAGGGTAAAATCGTTGATTTTGCCGGCTGGGAAATGCCTGTTCATTACGGCTCCCAGGTCGAAGAGCATCATCAGGTGCGCACCGATGCGGGCATGTTTGATGTCTCGCACATGACGGTGGTTGATCTGGAAGGTGGGCAGGTGATCGTCTTTTTGCAGTACCTGCTGGCCAACGATGTCGCAAAGCTGAAAATATCCGGTAAAGCACTGTACAGCGTCATGCTCAATGAGCAGGGCGGTGTTATTGATGATCTTATAGTATATTACATGCAGGATACGTGGTTTCGTATGGTGGTGAATGCAGCCACTCATGATAAAGATCTGGCGTGGATCAGGCAGCAGGCAAAAGCTTTTGAGGTGAGCGTGAGCGAACGACCCGAGCTGGCAATGATTGCAGTGCAGGGTCCGAAGGCACGGGAGAAAGCCATATCAGTTATGCCGTCGGATGCAAGCCAGGCCGGCGCAGATTTAAAGCGGTTTGTGGGCGTTGCATCCGGTGAGTGGTTTGTTGCGCGCACCGGTTATACGGGTGAGGACGGTTTTGAGGTGATGTTGCCTGAAACGCAGGCCCCTGCATTCTGGGAGGCACTGGCTGAGGCGGGTGTTAAACCAATTGGCCTGGGCGCACGTGATACCCTGAGACTGGAAGCTGGAATGAACTTATATGGCACCGACATGGATGAAAGCACCTCGCCGCTGATTTCTAATCTGGGCTGGACGATTGCCTGGGAGCCCCAGCAGAGAGACTTTATCGGCCGCGGCCCTGTTGCTGCAGAAAAAGCCGCAGGTGCTGAGCAAAAACTGGTGGGTCTGGTAT
>UOFG01000048.1_pt1 | contig 11770 bp, 8 predicted proteins | sample 1988411 | NCBI WGS metagenome assembly UOFG01 (sample SAMEA4712194, study PRJEB27164) | hydrothermal vent metagenome | biome: marine basaltic hydrothermal vent biome; feature: marine hydrothermal vent; material: mineral | place: Pacific Ocean | collected 2011-06-14/2011-07-23 | depth 1689 m
TCCCCTGTGGTTAAGCCAAATATCACAGGCCCCATATCCCCCAAATTTGCGGTTGGTTGAAAGTGCTCCTGTGGCTGCGCAATAATGCTGGCAAGGGTATCAACCAGCTCATCGGCATTAATGCGCCCATCCAGCGCTGACAGACACTGAGTTTCCAGCTGAGTAAACCACTCATTCTGATTGAGTATAAAATTAATCGGGCATACATTTGGTGCGAAAGGCCTCACCAGGCTAATTGGAAAATAGCGCCCCACTCTGTCAACGCTCGGCATCATCACCCCTGCCCAGATTTTGTCATCAATCACACCCGGAGAAAAAACAAAGCGCCAGATAGGACTCGTTAAATATATATCCAGCCAGTTCTCACCAATTTGTTCCTGTGAGCCGGAAATAAAATGCTGCAACCACTCATCCCAGGGATTAATAAAAGTGGAATTTAAATTCCGAAAAATAAAATCCCCATAGGCAGGCAATTTCCCATACAGACCTGTTTTCATATCCAGATTCATTTCACACATAGACCCTGACTGGTTTGGTTTAATCGGCACTGAGCCGGTATATATAAATTCATCCTAGATAGATCCCGGACAACTAAACTGCCCTAATAAATTTTTACTAAACAGGTTGTTTACACTCCTGGCTTTTATCAGGTACTGCATATTATGCAGCACTTTTCTGGTTTTATTTCCGCCCTGCCTGATATTCTCAGTTACAGTATAAGTAATCATGTAAACATTTGACTTTGTGGTTTTTTTCAATTTCGAACGATCCTGTAATCTAAACCACGCCCAGGGACCATCAAATGACTTATCATGGCGCACATCATCCAGACCCTCAAAAACAATGCGCACTCGCTTGTTTTCGTCCTCGCCAGACCACTGTAGATCTTTCCAGAACCTGGGGCCATGATTATAGCTAATACGTTGATCACCCACTTCAAGCAAAAAACGTGCATCTTTTTTATTCAGCTTATACGGTTTAAGCTGAAATGAAATACTCGGTGATTCCGGGTTTTTTCTAAAAAACACATTTTTTATCGACTGGGCACGTCGAATCTGTTTCAGTGTTTTAGTGTTAAAACCTAGCGAGTAATTATCAACCACTCGATTAGACCAGCCTTTTCGAGTATTAATAAAGGGTTTAACAAATTCATTATAAAAGCCGTCAATTATCCCCTTAGGTTTGAAAAACTCACTAAAGTCAAATAACGCAAGTTCATCGCTAGAAGAGCGTTTAAGCGGATATCGCCCTGCCAGCCCCTGAGTATAGACACTGTACACCTGATTTCTCCACTCGGAGTTAACATATTGCCTTGCGGAAGAGAGAATAATTTTCCAGGTTTCCTCAGACATTGTAATTAACCAGCGTTTAACTGGCTCAGGCGTATTTTTCGAAAAGGTGCGCAGCGAAGTAATCGCATTTCCTGAACCACTTTGATAGCGCGCTTTGGCTACTTCGAAGGCTTTCTTACCGGGGTCTGGAGACACCGAAATTTCAGCCAGAAAATCCTGCAGTGCCTGTAATTTACTAATAACGGAGGTGATCGGGGCCGGCTTTTTCTTGCTTTCTCGCAGCAGCACATTCAGGTCTCTAAATTGCTGATCGACCTTTGTGCCCTTGAATTTATTTGCCAGATACCCCGTAGCCGCACCTGCTCGACCTTCACCATTATCATCATCAAAATTCTGTAAAAGCTGGGAGGAAAGCTGGGTATTATCACCACTCACCTGCAGTATAGACAACAGGGGTGAGTATACCGGGTCTGTAAAACTGGCAAGCACTTCACCGGCCTGCTTAATACTGCTAAACTGTGAGATTTTTAACGCATCAAATACACCCTTCCAGTGAGAAATGTAATCAGCCATATACAGGTCTTTAACTTTTTCACTGATCTCTTTTAGATCCGTTTCTATAAAATCAACTCTGGCATTTTTATCATCTGATAAAACCCATCGCTCATTCACAATATCGGCAATAACCGGCGAGTCCGTGGAAAGATCAATCCGCTCATAACCTTCTTTGGTAAACATATAAGGCAACAACAATGTTCTTTCTACACTGGGTGTAACCGTGTATGACTCTCTCACAGATTCACCGAATAAATTGAGGATATCAATTTTCTGATAATACTCGGGGTTTGTTTTAATACGACTGTATATACGCTTTTGTACCGGTACACGCAGCAACAGAGCACGTGTTTGCCTAACCAGCTGTGTATTAAGCTGATAAGGCTCTAACTCAAGATTTAGTAACGCCTTCAGGTGCGCCTCCATTTCCTTACGATAGGATGCCTCTCCCTTCATATTCTGTTCCCAGTCTGCCAGAAACCAGTCCAGAACCAGTTGCTTGTCCATATGTTCTGTTTTACGGAACATTAAATAGGTTCTAAATGTATGGTACAGGTCTCCCCCCTGATGACCTTTCTGGATCTGTTTTTCCAGGTAATTTACAATTCGTGGTAAATAGAGTTCTTTTAACTGTGCCTTATATGCTTCATCTGCAGATTCATCAACATTATCATCATACAGCCCCATACTGTTTAACCAGGGATGATCTGCCTGGTCATAAACTATGCTGGCATTGGCGAGTGAGTTTAGTGTAGGCAAAACAACTCTCAGGTCCTTATTCCATAAACTCAGGCGCTTATTCTCTGCCTTAAATTCCGCAACATGTGATTCGACCTCCGTCATATACGCATTATGCTGACTAATACTGCCTGCCCAGACACTGATCAGGCCAACCGCTGCAAGCCCCATAATCGCATAAGCTGAGCGCTGCGCCCATTTAATGGCGGTTTCATACTTTCGATTCGACCCCACCAGCTCAGCTTCCGGAAAGATCACCTCCCTGAATAAATTACCCAGAAAATAGCTCTTGCCCTGGGCATTCTGTAACTGAACATTCTCCCGAGCAAAACCAAAATTAGCCGAAACCGATGACATCATCCGATCTATGGGTGTACCATCCTGGGTACCACTGGTAAAATAGATACCTCGCAAATACGGCTGAAACTGGAAGCGGTTTTTAATGAACGCCTGCTTTACAAAGCTGTCAATCACCGCTTTAAGGTTTTCTACCTGCTGCGGAAAACCCTGGATGGCTGCACGGCGCTTCACATCATATTCAGAGTGTATGCGGGACAGCTCACGAGAATAAAGTCTTTCCAGTAGCTTGTTATATTCTACGTTAAGAAATTCAAAATCCGGGCTTTGTGAAGGCTTTGGTGCATTGGGCAATGAAATACCCCAGACCTGTTCACGCTCTTCTTTTCCAAGATCTTCAAAATATTCAGTAAAGCCAGAAACAAGATCGGACTTTGTAAACATCAGATAAACAGGAAATCGAATTTCCAGTTTCTGCATTAACTCATCAATACGGGTTCTAATGACCTTGGCATGTTGAATGCGCTCTTCATCTGTCTGCAATAAAAGATCATGAATGCTGATAGAAACAATCGCGCCATTAATCGGACGGCGACGACGATTTTTTTTGAGCAGGTTCAAAAAACCTTCCCATGCACTGCTATCAATTACTTTATGACTATCCTGTGTTGTATAGCGCCCGGCCGTATCAATAAGCACGGCTTCGTTGGTGAACCACCAGTCGCAGTTTCGTGTTCCCCCCACACCCTGCAATGCACCTTTACCAAACTGTTCAGCAAGAGGGAAATCAAGGCTTGAGTTAACCAGTGCCGTTGTTTTGCCCGAGCCTGGTGGCCCTATAATAATATACCAGGGCAGCTCATATAATGCTTTACTGCTGCCTTTACCTTTATTTTTAAATTTTAATTTTTTTAAGGTACTGAGTGCCTCAATAAAGCGTTGGTTTATCTGATGCATTTCTTCTGCAGACTGATCATTTGAAGCATCTGCAACCGCAACAGATTGATTTTCTTCAAGATCTTCCACAAAATCATCATTATGTTTTTTGTTCATCATCTGAATACGTAAATTATTCAGCCCCCAGAGAACAACCAGAACAATGATGGTAATAAGTCGTGCGACCACCGTTCCAAGTGGTGCCGAGTTATCATCTCCAAATTTGATCATCGGCCCAATAAACCAGACAATAATGGAAAGTGCTATCAAACCAATTAATGAGATAACTATTTTATTTGTAAAGAACGCTATAATATTTTTCATTGTTTTATTAACTATTATTATATTTTAAGGTATATACCCTTAGTGAATACAGAACAAAATCATAAACGGATCGTGCAACAGACCATTCGGCAGACCTTAAAATCACCGCCTGAAATTCGCGCTGAAGCGCAACTGAGGGCAATAAAGGCTGTTTTAAATAGTCATACATTTTAATAAAGTACCGAGTTACCTGATGCCCGTATTCATTCATGAGTATATGCTTCCATGTAATATGGGAAATTAGCTCTCAGGTGTTTTACGTGCGATCGTGCGCATATCGGTAATTTCATCCAGCTGAGTAACCACGGGTGAGGAAGACTCATAAAGCCAGAACCTGAATCCTGAATAGCTAAGAAACAGAACAGCACCAATAATGCTGGCAACAACCCACATGGGAATATATTGTGTTAATGAATTATTCGTTCTGCCAAGCCCCTGCCAGCTGGGGGATAATGAACGCTCATACTCGCCACGTTGTCGACGAATGGTTGTAAACAGCTCATCACGTATTTGCTCTATTGTTTCTCGCCCCCGTTGTTCCAGGCGATATTTACCCTCAACCCCAAGACTTATAAAAATATAAATCAACTCAAGAAGGAAAAGATTTTCTGCCGGACGGTCTTTCATGGTTTCCATTATTTTAAAGAACTTTGCACCCCCTGAAGTTTCATTATGAAAAAGCCTGAGCAACGTTCGTTGGGACCAGCCACTCTGTGCGCCCCAGGGCGTGTTTAGTACGGCTTCATCCAGGGCAACACAGGCAACGTATCTTGCATCTACAACCATTTCCTGGTGGATGCCAATCTGTTTGGCCGCTGACTCAAAGGCCCCAATTTCATTTACCAGCCGCTGATGTAACCCCCCTACGTCCGGGTGTGAAAGTGATGATCGGGTTGTTTCAAACACAGCGATTAAAGTAGATGCTGCATTAACCAGCGGGTTTAAACCGCTGCTGGTACTAAAGTATGCACTCGCACGACTCTGCATCTGCGGTGATGGCTGAGATGCCTGGTACTGATGATCGGGCTGTTGCGACGGCGGGGGCTGTTGTACAGGCTGCTGTTGCTGTGGCGGATGACCGCCTCGGCCACCCGGCATGGGCCTTATAACGGTGCGATCTCCATCAACCGATGGCTGTCTGAATACCGTTTTGTCAGAATCATCTGATGACATATCTTAACTCCGTATAAATCATTTTTTACGCCCCTGATTAACACACGTGAGGGTTGTAAGGTTTAGAGATTAAAAATTTAAATAGCAGGCCGCTAAACTATTTGCGTACCGCCCAGAATTCAAATTCGAGTCCGGGGAAATCCCCCCCTGGGTGAATCGCAAAACCACCAGAGTGTTTCAGCTCCTGCCAGTACTCACTGCGCGGATCAAGCTCAAAATAACTAAAACCAGAGTGCAGTGGGATTTGCCGTGGTGCGACCGATAATGCTCTGAGCTGGATACCGGGCATTGCCGCATTAACCAGATCTCTAATACGTTCGACAGGGCCGATTTTTATCTGTGCGGGTAAATTATTACGCAGTGTATTCTCTGCTATATCGGCCCGTGCTGCTAGCACAAACATGGCACTGCCAATGAGCGATCTATCTTCAATTGTTGCCACCCGAATACCGAAACTCTTTTCAACCATTTTAAGGGAAACAGCCGAATGCTCGGTTACCATATTCAGGAAGCTCCTTAAATTCGCAAAAACAGGTGTAAAGGTGGCCTGCAAGTCATCATGCAGATAAACCGGAAACGCGGGTGCACGTTTGTTTTTACTGGAGAAGGTTGAAAGCTCTCCTACCATTTGAACCGCCTCAGCAAACAGGTCAATCGGATGCAGGCCATTCATATTGAATAGATGATTCGCCATGGGTTCTAGTCGGTTAATCAGCTGTAACAGCAGATATTCTGCAATCTCGGCAGTTCCACCTCGATTAATACCGGTCAGCCGCCCTACAATATCCTCTCCCCTGTGGTGTAACAGCCCCGTGAGTTCACTTAGAAAACCACTCAGTTTGGGTGAGTTTTTGCAATCAAGGCAGGTTGCGATAAAACGGTCATCAAGCAACACATTTTTATCATCCCGAGACTCAGAAATCCGAATCAGGCCAATGCAGGCATAGCCACTCAGATCATCTGTTTCCAGCATAATACGAACACGCAGTTTACCCACGTCCATTTTAACATTATCACCTGAATCACTGACAACATCTCGTGTTTCCTGCTCAAAGCTGTAGTATCGAGCAAGCCCCTGGGTATCCTCCTCAGCAATAACATCAATTGCCCCGGGGCGTTTGACCGGTACGCATAAACAGGCAATGGCATTATGTGTATTTTCAGGCACTTCAAAAACCGGCGGTGGCTCATCCACATCGGGAAAGTTAAACGGGGTACCATCAGGAAAAACCCCGCTCGCTTTAACAACTGAAACTTTACCCAGCGTTAGCATCTGCTGATCTATTTCATAATCGTGCACACCCCAGCCATATGCGCCATAAGCAGAACATTTCCCATTAACCAGGCGTTCAAAATAACGCTCCTGTTGCTGGAAATGCTGCGGATTCAGAAACATACCCTCCGACCATACAACTTTACTATCTAATGACATATCTTTTATTCACCCGTTTTTATATCCATTTCTATGGATGCTATTAATTACCCTGCTTTTCAATAACAGTACCTTCTTTAAACATGAGTCATTCACCTGCCAGGTGGCTCATACCTGCCTGCAACCCGCATATTTAGACAAACTAAAACATTTCTTTTAATGAATCAGCGGCACCACTTGCACCTTCCGCTGCTCCCTGCGCCTTGCCGGCTCCCTTCTGGGCTTTTTCAAAATCCCCCTGAAACTCGCTACCATCATCTACCTCTTCGGCTATCGCGTCTTCGAATATTAACTCATTGCCTGATACACGAATCACCACCGAGTTTCTAAACACGTTATTAGCAACAACCGGGATAATCAGTTTATATCGGGACTCTTTATAATTAAAAAACTCAGCATAAAGTGCAACATAATGTGTTTTTTTATCCAGTACAAACTGCTCCTCTCGACTTTCACCCGGCTTAAAGCGCTTCAGCTTATGAGAAATCACCAGATCAGCACCCAGCATCTCTTTATCCCGTTCAAAAAGTTCAATGAAGTCCGCTTTTCTCATCATTTTTTTAGCCTGCAACTCATACATACGTATAAACAGTGGCGAGGCTTTGCCGAGCTCATCAGGGTTAATATCCGCATCGACTTTAAACTCTATGCGCAGATCCGTATCCAGGCCAAAATAGCCGCCTACAGCCCCATTCATCGACTGACAGGCTGTTAGGACAGACAATACACTGGCAAGCATTGCCCATTTAAAAATTTTAAACAACTTCATAAGTAAAAAAACCCACCGTAATTATCCAGGTATGTACCCTGTTGGGTACAATTTATCTATTTGGCACACTGCCACTTTTAACAATAGCGGGATGCTATCGTTATTTAGTTATTCGCTTTCCTCGCAAATGACAGCTTCTGTAATTGCTCCTCATAAGCATTAACAAATTCATCGCCAAAAAGCGACTGAAATGAATTATCGCTATCACCCGCAAGATCTTTATAATACTCCAGGTACGACTCCCAGTTTCTTGCATCCTGATTAACCGGAAATATGCTGCTCTTCTGTTGTCTGGAAAAACGTGCATCAAGCACTTTGGGGTCAAAACGCTCAACCACACCTCTAAATGCCGCTCTCATGCCCGCAAGTATCGCCACCTGGTGCTCCGCTATTCCATCAAAACCTTCGCGAACCGCTTCAAGCGGTTTTTTATACGCATTTCCCTGTTTTATGAACATATTTTCAAGCGCATCACTGATATTTGCAGAAAATTTTAGTGGATTGTTTTCTACGGGCTGAATCGTCGTAATATTCATGCGAAATTCATTTTTAATCGTGCTGCGAGAGCCCAGCACTTTCATCAGACCAATAATCATTTCTCGAACAACCTCACCCACCTGCAAATTAACTCTGGATATTTCCTCATCAGTGAGTTCATGCGTCTGGAAGCCCATCGCCTCAAGCAGGCCAATATCAACCGCAGCAGCGGGCAGGCTTCCTGTCGAGCGTTGTTCCATCTGTCGGCTCTTCAATAAATCAAGTTCAGCCTGTAGCTGGACGTTTGAATCAGCAAGCGCCTGATACTGTGCAGCGGTATAAGTGTTTTCCGGCTCATGCTTCTCCAGGCGACCAGGATACATGGGCGTGGTTGAGGCTGGCCAGTCATTATCAGAAGCATCCCGTGTGGGGGGCACAGAAACGGGCGAATCTACCGGGTAGCTTTCTGGCTCTGATGGTGAATCTGTCATCATTACATCCCAGTTCTCAGGAATACCGCCTCCCGCACCAACAAAAGGTGTATCATCAGGCAGGCTCTCAGGTGGCTGAAAAACATCGTTCAGTGGGTCGTCCCCTCTTTGCGCATCAATGGACGGACTGGCCCAGTCCCAGTCATCCCCATCTTCAGGGATGATCTGCCCACCAGATGCCGGCGGTGCCTGCCAGTCACCATTATAATCGGCAACCGGGTCTGCCGAATGATCCTCACCAGACACAGGCCCCCTGCCGGGCACAAATTCTGCAAAAGGCGTGCTGCCATTGCCAGCCTGTGGTGCACTTTCGGGAAAACCACCATCAAATGGGCCACTATCCTGGACATTATTATCGGATGCCGACTGATTCAGACTAACAGCGAACTCATAATCACCCAGGGTAAAAGAATCGCCATCATTAAGTGGCAGCTTTGTGCCTTTGCCCATGGCATTAGTGGAGCCATTCAAAAAAGTACCGTTGGTGCTTAAGTCGGCAATATAAAACTGTCCATTTTCCAGACTAAGGCCGCAATGTGTTGTAGACAGATACCGCTCCGGATCATCGAGCACCCAGGTATTTGAGCTACCCCGTCCCATCGTACCGCCCTGCTCATTGAAGGTTTTACTCGTTCCGGTAATTGCTATAGCTTCAGGGGATTTACTTACAGTTAATAACAATGACATCTACATATCGTCCTGACAATCGTCTCTATTTTAATCTTCTGGTGGGTCTAAAACACATATTTAAGTTAATGTTTGTACATAATCCTGAAGCCAGGCACCAATTTGAAACGGCGGTTTTCAGTACGCATTAAACCGCTATTATAAGCGATTATACCTGTCTGAAACAAATGACATCGTAAATAAAATATTTTTCACCTGTACTGACCGCTTTATAGACCAGGCTATATAACGATCGGCTTATATTTCAGTCGTCCTCACCTGACATCTGGATGCGACAGGGTGTGTCCAGCGCTAAGTCAGCAGCCAGAGTTTCATCAATCTTGAGCAAAAACGCACATCTTAAACAGGCAGACGGCTCGAACCTGTTAATACTACCCAACGAGCAGCACAATTACAAATTTTCCATGCACCTGCAGGTAATTCCTGATAATTTATTTAACTTATACACATAAATAGCAAGATTACTTTACATCTGCGATACAATACTTTATAAATACAGAGCTCTGGTAATAACCGCATTCATCAACATTAGACCATACTAATACTCCAGGTAACTCTGAGGATAACCTGAAATTAGTCACTTAAAAAGGAATAGCACAAATGGCAGCAAATGAAGGTCTGGATCACACAAGAGATATCCTGAATCTGGAAACCCTGTTACAGCCGATATCTGAAGAGAATCCAGTTGGCGATGATATACGCGAGGACCCCTCACCAACATCACCCTATTACACAATAAAAGACGCACGAAACTCAGCTCGCGCTGCAGAGCGGAGCAATATGTTTGATGGAGATAGCAGTGAAGCGGACGAGCATTGGCGAAAAGTCGAAAATCTTGCGCCCGGCATTCTGAAAAACAACGCAAAAGACCTTGAAATTGCCAGCTGGCTTACAGAAGCCCTTATTCGCCGTAAAGGTTTCACAGGGCTACGAGACGGCTTCAGGCTCATACATGGCCTGATTGAAAGTTACTGGGATGTTTTATACCCGCTTCCAGATGAATATGGGGTAGAAACACGTATTTCATCCCTCACTGGCTTAAATGGAGAGGGGTATGATGGGGTATTAATCACCCCCATACGAAATGCGGCCATCACTGACAAAAACGCCAAACCCGGTCCATTCAGCTTCTGGCAATACCAGCAGGGCGTAGAGAATGACAATATTGAAGACAAGGACACACAGGCCGCAAAAATCGCTAAAATCGGCTTTAGCCTTGAAGACTTTGACAAAGCGGTCCAGGGTTCTTCGGTTGATTTTTTTGTTCATGTTCGCGATGATATTCGTGAATCCATTAGCACTTTCAGAAAAACGGGGAATATACTTGATGAGTACTGCGGTGTCGAAAACTCTCCACCCACCAGCAATATCATTAATATTCTTGAGGAATGTCTGGGTGCGGTTCTTCATACCGGAAAAGGTAAATTTCCCGTGGAAATTGTAGAAGCGCCCGAAACACTAACCGATAATAACGCTTCTGATGCCCTGCAAACAGCTGATGCTACGCCCACTCAGACAACGGGGCCCATCAGAAGCCGTGAGGAAGCTTTCAGAAAGATATCGGAAATAGCTGAATTTCTGCGCAAAACTGAACCTCACTCGCCAATTTCATATATACTTGAGCGCGCGGTTCTGTGGGGTGAGATGTCACTGGAGGAGCTGATGATGGAGCTGATCACTGATAACGGCCACAGAGAGGCCTATGGCGCGCTCACGGGCATCAGGACATCGAGCGATGATAACTGACAATGTAACTTCGACGGAAACTGAACTTACACTGTATTTACTGTAAAATGACTTTTAAAATTTAAACACAATAGAGGACGAAAGCTATGTCAGATAGTATTCATGACAAACTAAAACGCGTAAGGAAACCCCGTGTTCACATTACGTATGACATTGAAACCAATGGCGCTGTACAGGAAAAAGAAATTCCATTCGTAATGGGTGTAATGGGCGATTACTCAGGGGATAGCATTGAAAATAAAAAAGCCCTCGCTGATCGAAGCTTCACAAATATTGACCGCGATAACTTCAATGAAGTTATGCACAATGTTGCTCCCTCCGTAAAGATGAAGGTTGAAAACACACTGGAAGGTGATGGCAGTCAGATGTCGGTTGAACTTGGCTTTGATAAAATAGAAGATTTTGAGCCACAGAATATCGTTAAAAAAGTTAAGCCATTAAACAAGCTCATGGAAACACGCAATAAATTACGCGATTTGCTAACCAAGGCCGATCGCTCCGAAGATCTTGAAAACTTGCTTGAAGAAGTACTTAATAGCACCGATGCCCTTAATGCTTTACAAGGCGAGCTGGATTCAGACGAAGAAACTAAGGATGAGGAATAATGGCAGATAAAGAACAGCAGGTAGAAGCGCAGGAAGCAGAAGCACAGGAACAGGTTAGTATCCTTGAGCAGGCGATCTCAGCCACCAAGCAAACACCACGTGATGAAACAGAATCACTCCTCAAGGCGCTAACAAAAGAAGCCATGAGTGGCACGGTTAAATGGGACAGAAACCTCCCTGTTACCATTAACAAGGCCATTGCAGCGATAGACAAAGTTCTCTCAAAGCAGCTTTCTGCCATTATGCAA
>UOFG01000071.1_pt1 | contig 11532 bp, 12 predicted proteins | sample 1988411 | NCBI WGS metagenome assembly UOFG01 (sample SAMEA4712194, study PRJEB27164) | hydrothermal vent metagenome | biome: marine basaltic hydrothermal vent biome; feature: marine hydrothermal vent; material: mineral | place: Pacific Ocean | collected 2011-06-14/2011-07-23 | depth 1689 m
TGAACCCATATACAGGGGCTTTAAAAGCCAGTGTGTGTGAATTAGAGAAGGGTTTTGCCAGAACAGAGCTAAAAGATCGACGAGGTGTGCGCAATCATTTAAATTCAATTCATGCTATTGCACTCACTAATTTGGGCGAGTATACCAGCGGACTGGCACTGGTTACGCTGTTTTCTGAAAATATGCAGGGTATTCCGATTGAAATTAATATTGAGTTTTTTAAGAAAGCGCGGGGCGTGCTGACTGCGCAATGTACGACGCAGTTACCCAGGTCATTATCAGGGTCGTTATCAGAGCCGTCCGATAATATTGATGTGGAACATATTGTTGTCGCTGATATTAATGACGCTGAGAATGCGCTTGTGGCGAGGGCTAAAGTCAGGTGGAAACTGAGCTTTAGAAAGGAAGAGGAGAGATGAGTGCTCAGGATAATTTGTTTCTCAGACATGCCGGTGTGCAATACCCGATAATATGTGGGCCTATGTACCCGTGCAGTAACCCTGAGCTGGTTTCTGGCGTATCAAATTCAGGTGCGTTGGGTATTATTCAGCCGATTGCATTAACCTATGTACATGGCTATGAGTTTTCTGCCGGTATCGACTATATACAGTCATTAACGGATAAGCCGGTGGGAATGAATCTGTTAATTGAGAAAAATTCAGAAAAATACCAGCAGAAAATGCAATACTGGATGCAAATTGCCCTTGAAAAGGGTATTCGCTTTTTTATTACCTCTCTGGGCAAGCCTGACTGGGTGGTGAGTATGGCCCATGAATACGGGGCATTTGTTTATCATGATGTCACTGAAGTCAGATGGGCAGAGAAGGCGATAGATGTGGGTGTTGATGGATTAATTGCGGTTAATAACCGGGCGGGTGGACATGCCGGCAATTATGCAGTTGATGAGCTGGCAGGGCAGCTGCGCCAGTATGGTTTACCCCTTGTATGTGCTGGAGGCGTTGGTTGCCGGGATAAATATATTCAGGCAATGGGCTCAGGTTATCAGGCCGTGCAGATGGGAACACGTTTTATTGCATCTAATGAGTGCAGTGCACCTTTGTCTTATAAGCAGGCAATTATTCAGGCCCATGAAACCGATATTGTGTTGAGTGAACGAATTACCGGGATACCCGTGTCCGTTATTAATACGGACTATATTAAAAAAATGGGTTTGAAACCGAATATGTTTGAGTGCTGGATGCTGAAGCACCCCAGGCTTAAATATTATATGCGTACCATTCTGGCGTTAAAATCGTTGCGCGCCTTTAAAATATCTCTACTGGATGAAACAGGTAAAAGTGGTTACTGGCAAGCCGGTAAAAGCGTTGAGAGCATTAATTCTATTTTAACCGTGGATGAAATTATTAAAGCATTTACTGGCAATGGCGAGCTTTAAATGTGCAGGGCTTCTATTCTGGATTGTGTTTTTAAGGCCGTTGGCGGTGTCCTGTGCTTCATTCGAGGCTGCTGTGAGTGTATCAGGACAGGTTTAGCAGATACTCATCGGTTGTGAGCGTTCTGCTGCCATGTATTTCACAGTTCAGGTCAATCCAGCTTTGCAGGCTAATCGCGCTGCGAGTATCAGCAGGCTGGATAATATCGTAAGGAGGGAATGCGCTCTCAGGAATAACCCCCATCATGTGAACTCTGTCAGAAAAAAAGCATTTTAAATACTGTTTTGCACTTACAGCCCTTAATATGGGCCGATATTTCTCTATAAGCGGGTGCTGTAATGGGAAGGTGGCGGCAAAGTACGCCTGAATGCCTGTTGGAAATGCACATCGACTGTCAAAATCAAAAATAACCACCTGGCGCTCAACAAAGGCTGATAAAATCACATGATAGTCCCATATGACGGGGTGCTGGCCTTTTGATGCTCTTTGTTCAAAAACGGCGACCGAGTTTGATGGGTTAACGATAAAAATCACATCTATAGGAGTCGCCTGCTTATTCGTGTAAAATGACGCAATAAGCTTCCAGATATTTTCCTCACAAAAAAGTGGGGTATAAGTGCACAGTGAGCGATTGAATTCGGTCATTGCCAGGTGTCCTCAGGTAACAACTATGTATTTTACAGAGCTATTCGTCATTATGTTTCTGGTTCTGCTGATCTGGTTCTGGCTAGAATCAATGCGGGTGAAGGAGCTTGCGCGCGCGATTGGTGGCAGAATATGTAAGGAAAATAATGTACAGTTTTTAGATGATACTGTCCACTTAATTAATTTTCGTCCGGGTAAAAACAAATATGGACAGATTAAATTTTTACGCACTTATGGGTTTGAGTTTACTAATAGTGAGAGTCACCGTTATAACGGTAGAATAACTCTTGCAGATAAGCTTCTGCTTTCATCTGATATGGATGTTTATAGAACGGATGAATTTGAATGAAGCCTGGGGTGTTTATTTAAAAGCATTTGGCGATTTAAATGTATTTTTAGAGAATAGTTCCACGATTTTTTAATGATTCCTTGATGATGTGTTTTTGCTTTGGTAATATAGAAGTGCCCTGAAGTTATTTTTTGTTATTATTGATACATACTGGAAAGGATGCTCATTATGAGTAGAGATGGTGTCGCTCCGAGGGCAGATGAATGTATAGTTGTCGTGTTCTAAATGTGGCAGGAACGTATGGGTCATGTGAAAAGGAATAACATAATTTTTTTATTTGTTTTTATTGTTTTCTGGTCATTACCTTCGTATGCTGAAAAATGCATGGTATCGACTGATATGCGTTTTTTTATGTCAGATCATCCTGAACTGAAAACGCAAAAGTCAATTGAAGGTACAGGACGATATAGCGTAATATTGAAAAACGGGGATAGCATTCTGGCGGCATTTTCGACATGTGATTTAGGCCTGTCTGCGCACTATTTTTCTATTTCACAGATGAATAACGCTGAGCTAATTAAAAAATTAAAAATATTTTTAGCCAGAGTTCTCGCTTCTGAAACAGTAAAAAAGAAAGTGTTGCCTCAATTAGATGCTTTTAATATGGTCGATTTTAAAAATTCTGTGACATTAGAGGGATCTGGCGATCAGCATGAGGTTTCCATTAGTTTTTTATCAGGATCAGTATATAAAACCCATATTTTATATCGCTGGTTGCCTGCGGAGCACTAGAAAAGACTATGTTTTTTTTTAAAATAGCGTTAATTAATATTCTACTTTTCATGCCATTAACTGGCAGTGCGGAGAGTATGAAACATGATGATTTTGAGCAAAAAGAAAATACTCATCAATATGTCCCGGAGAGTCAATCTGGAGAGTTTGCCACAATAAAGACGAATATTGTCCCTGCTGTTAATTTGTTATCATCAGGGGATATATTTGCGATAGATAAGGATAGTAATGATCACTTTAATGCAAGTTTTTTATCAATAAAACCTGCTCGAAAAGATGAGCTGGCTGAGCGCATTCAATATATACTTAAGTCTGTTAAGGCTAGCCAGTCTATTGTGGCGCTTGCTCAATCGCGCCTGCCTCGACATCCTCAACTTAAAAAACCTCAGTTCAGAATTCGATTAACCGATGATAAAGGAGATGTTTACCAGTTTGTTTATAATAGTTTTATTCAGTCTAATTTATATATTTTAGATTATATGTTTATAAGTGAATCTAGAATATAGAAACTTTCATAAGTTTCCGCATGAATTTGTACAACAGAGCATTGAGAAGCAGTATAAATCAAAAACTATTATGCAATAACTTTATTACCTGTATAGTTTTCTGGATGAGTAGTACTAAAATGTTTTTCGGTAATTCTACTGCTGCTGGAAGCAAAACTCTGTATTTGAATAGATTCAGTTTTTACTGAGGTTATAAGTTATATTAAGGTGTTTTTTTAGAAAAATATTTGTATCCAGGTTATTTTATCAATACAGGTTATTATTTTATTATGGTTTTAAGTTTATACAGTCTTTTACACGTTGTTTTTGCAGTAATATGGGTAGGCGGAATGTTTTTTGCTTATAATTTTCTGCGTCCAGCCGCCGGTCAGGTGCTTGAGCCCCCATTAAGGCTTACATTGTGGGTTTCAGTTTTTAAACGTTTTTTTCCCTATGTCTGGTTATCAGTCATATTGCTGCCTGCTACAGGGTATCTGATGGTGTTCGCCATTTGGGGGAGTATGGGTAATGCACCCGTTTATGTCCATGCAATGAATGGCGTAGGTATTGCAATGATATTGATTTATATGCATGTATTCTTCTCTCCCTTTAAACGCCTTAAGCTGGCAGTGGAAGAGCAGCGTTGGACGGATGGGGGTAAAGCGCTTGCTCAAATACGCATACTGATTGCGGTGAATCTGGTTCTGGGAATACTGGTTGTGATTGTTGCCAGTGCAGGACGGCTTATGTAGAAAGTTACTACTGAAATGAGTAGAAAGGATGCCCACAATTGAAAAGTCGCCGTAAAACCATCCCTGTAAAACCATCCCTGTAGGCTCGGTATCCGCATCCCTGCGGCTGACGCTTTTAAATTGTGGGTATCCTTATCTTTCCGACTTATTAGTATACTTCTTTTTTACCCGCTAATAACGGCCAGTTAATGATTTAACAGGCTCTTTATATTCTGGTCGGCCCAGTACACGGCACCAAGATAAGCCTGTATATATTGTGGTGCGTCAATATCAGAGTGAATGAGCTCATCCCAGTCACATTTTTCATATTGCAAAACAGATTTGTAAATTTCTCCCTGTATGCCTGCTTTATCCAGTAGTGCCAGTTTAATGGAAGTGCTCAGAATAACGGTATCCAGCAAATCGATTAAAGGCTGATCCATTAATGCATCAAGGACTGAAAACAGACCGATAATGAACATTTGATGTTTTATTTCAGGATGCTGCATTTCGGCAAGCGCTTCACACATTTTTCCTCGAATCATACCCGTTACTATGAGTTCTGTGGGTTTTGTGTCAACCACTTTTGACATTAAAATGAGCGAAACCCAGTTTTTTAAATTATTGATGCCGAGGATAATAATGGCATCTTTTATTGAATCAACTTCGCGCCTCAGGCTAAAGGTTGCGCTGTTGATATAGCGCAGTAGTTTATAGGAAAGCGTTATATCCTGAACCAGAATGCTTTCCAGCTCTTCTGAGCTGATTTCTGGTTCCTGTAACCGGTTAATTATGTTTAAAATGACCGCTTTATTGCTGGGCAATGTTTTCTGTTCAAGTATTTCCGGGTAACTGAAAAAATACCCCTGGAAATAGTCAAATTCACAACTGGAGCAGAACTGATATAGCTCGTGAGTTTCGACTTTTTCTGCAATAAGTTTAATGTTGCAGGGTTTGACCCTATAAGGTTTTAGTGCGTCTAACTGTTGCCTGATTTCAGCTTTGCTCAAGGCTTTTACATCGATTTTTATAAAACTGGCCAGTTTTATAAAAGGGATCAGGCTATCGTGAAAAACAAAGTCATCCAGTGCAATTTTGTATCCATCATTTCTCAGGTGCTGCAAGCCTGTGATAGCGTCTTTATCTGGTGCTACATCTTCAAGTATCTCCAGTACAGACTGTGCTTTGAACATGGGGGTGAGTGCTTCATTAAGTACAAATTCACGAGGCAGGTTAATAAAGGCAAGGCTACTGCCAACAATGTTTTCAATGCCAATATGCATAAATGAGTTGAGTATGGTGCTACAGGATGCCTGGCTAGCATCAGTGATATGCGCCTCGTTTATTCTACTATCACGGTACAGCAGCTCATAACCCATAACGCCTTTGTTACGGTCGTATATTGGCTGACGAGCAATAAACAGATTGTCCATTGGGCTCCAGAGGTGGGGTTATCCAGGGGCATCTCTATTAATTGCCTGTGCCCTCTGCCCATGGTTATAGATTGCTCTCTGTTCAGGATCAGAGCCTGTATTTGAAAGCGCGCAGAGGACATAATCAATTAATAGAGGTGCCCTGAGGTTAATTTTTACCGGCCTACCCTGAATATAGTCCAGTTTGACGATAAATCTGCCCTGTATCGGCACAGTTTTGTTATAATTCTGCGATGCAATACTCGTTAACTCAGGCTCAGAAGCAGCGGGTCATTAATCAGACAAATGTCTATATACAGCAGGCTAATCAGCTGCATGATCTTAATCTGACACCCATTGATGTGGTATTTGACTTAAAAGGAAAATCTTCGGGTATGTTTGTTGTCCGCTCATCTCCATCTCATGTGTATATTCGCTATAATGAAATAATATTTTCACAGTATTTTGATGATGCAATGGTTAATACGGTGGCTCACGAGGTCGCTCATTATGTGGTTCATTCAATATATGGCATCAAAAACACCCGACCACATGGGCGAGAATGGAAGCAGGTGATGCAGTTGTTTAATCTCAGGCCAGAAGTAACCAGCCGGTATGATGTAAGCCAGCTACCGTTAAAACAGCAGAGGCGGCACAGTTATGCCTGCGGCTGTATGACTCACGAATTATCTACAACCCGACATTATAAAATACTGCGGGGAAAAATGACTTATCACTGTCGCAAATGTCAGCAACCATTAAAGCAGAAGGCATAAATCTGGAAAAAACTGTATAGCCCAGTGAATTGCAGGGTGAATTACAGGGTGAGTTTCAGGTCGTAATCACAACCATCAATGAATCCAGATTGCTAACCGGGTGTTCAAATGCAATTTGAAAAGCCCCAAGCTGTGATTTGAAAAAGGTGATTTCCTCATCCCTGATTTGTGGGTTGACTCTCTGCAGGGCAGTTAAACGGTCGATTTCATTTTCCAGTATGAGCAAATTACCATTATAGTGGGCCTGCAGATACTCGCCTGCCTGCTCATTAATCAAATTTGATGTTTTATTTAAAGCATCTTTTATTTCATTTTCTTTTAGCTGAACAATCTGCTTTGAAATACTTCTGTCAACGTTGTTTAATGCCTCATAATTAAACTGAAGGTTTAACTCTTTTGCATCTTCTGTGCAGATAATGGATACAGGCAGTGCCTGCAGCTGTTGTGGGTTTAAGTCCAGATTACACTCGGAGGGTATTTCAATATCCAGAATAAAATTCATCTGAATCAGTAACTGACCTGGTTTTATATCTTCGCTGAGTGCATCGCTCTTAATACTACAAACCGCAGTGTTGCCCATTTCATTGCTAAGCAGCATGTCAATGCCATTGATAACCATTGGGTGGTCCCAGCTTAAAAAGTGCATGTCATCATGAATGAGTGCAACCTCTCGCTCAAATGTGACGGTCATGCCATCTTCATCAAGCCCCGGAAACTGTCCCGGCATGTGCTCTGAAGGTCTCAGTATATAGCTGCCGGTTTTGTGCTCTTCGATATTTACACCATAGCAGTCAAACAGTTCAGTTGCCCAGTTCACTAATGTGGATTGTTGTTCAAATATTTCAATTCGTGATTGCAGTTTCCTTGCAATGTCAATTCTACAGGAACTGTATTCAAGTAGCCGATCCCGGCCTTCATGCAGGTCTTCGGTAAGTGCCATGTGTTTCTCGCTGCATTGTTCGATAAATAAATCGAATTCCTCATCGCTATCATTGTTTTTATTCAGATGCTGAGTAAGGGAATCTTTATACTGAGCAAAAATTTGCGCACCTGCGGGACAGGTCGTGTTAAAGGCATTGAGGGCTTTGTGATACCAGTTAAACAGGCGCTGTTGTGCTGATAGATTAAAATAAGGCGCATGCAGTTCGATGGTGTGCGTCTGGCCAATGCGGTCAAGGCGGCCAATGCGCTGCTCCAGTAAATCGGGGTTCAGGGGAAGATCAAATAGAATGAGGTGGTGAGAGAACTGAAAGTTACGTCCCTCACTGCCAATTTCTGAACACATCATAATTTGTACGCCGCTTTCTCTGTCGGCAAAATCTGCTGCGCGTTTATCCCGGTCTACAATGCTTAGCTGTTCATGAAATACCGCCGAGGCAAGACCAAACTGTGTTTTTAAGGCTTTTGAGAGGTCGATGGCGGTCTGTGCATGGTGGGTAATCAGTAAGATTTTCTCGCCGTTGTGCGTGCTAAGAAATTCAACTAGCCATTTAATTCGGGGGTCAAATTTTGTCCAGTCAATGGCGGTTTTTATCTGCTTTTCAGGGGTCAGTAAATGCGTTATTTCGTTGTCAGCATCAAAAATAGACTGATATTCATCGGGTATATCCAGTGGGTATCCCGTTACATGTCTTTCGGGGAATCCCTTAATTGCCGCTCGGGTGTTACGAAATAATACACGGCCCGTGCCATGACAGTCCAGCAGATGGTGGGTTATTTCATTTTTTTGCTGTGTGGATAAGTTGCCTTTTTCAACCTGCTCTATATCAACGTTACTTTCCAGTGCGTTTAACTGGCTTAACATATTATCAGACAGCGGCTGGTTAGTATTAATCTGCTCAATTAGATCGGCAATAATCTGGTACTGGTTTTCCTGCTGAACAAAACTGTCGTAGTTGTTGAATTTATCGGCATCAAGTAAGCGCAGCCGTGCAAAATGACTTTCTCGGCCAAGTTGTTCGGGTGTTGCGGTGAGCAGTAACAGGCCCTTGCTAATGCGTGCAAGCTGCTCAACCAGCCTGTACTCTTCACTGATATGCTCGGCGCTCCATTGGAGATGGTGCGCTTCATCAATAACGAGCAGATCCCATTCGGTGTTAACAACCTGTTCAAATCGCTGTGGTTCACGGGTGAACAGATCCAGGCTGCAGATGATTTTCTGCTCGGCATTAAACGGGTTTGAAAAGTCGGTGCTTTCCTCGATGGCAAGGCAGCGTTCTTCATCAAAGATACTGAAAAACAGGTTGAAGCGGCGGAGCATCTCCACCAGCCATTGATGGATAAGTGCCTCTGGCACAATAATTAATACACGAGAGGCACGTCCGGTGCTCAGTTGCTGGTGTAGAATTAAACCGGCTTCGATGGTTTTTCCAAGCCCGACTTCATCGGCCAGAAGTACACGCGGGGCATATCGACTGGCGACTTCATTCGCTATATATAGCTGATGAGGGATAAGGCTGGTGCGTGCGCCGGTAAGCCCGGCGATGCCGCTGTTGTGATTTTTAAGCAGGTTTTGCCAGGTACGATTACGCAGTTTATACCACTTCAGCTCATCAACCTGGCCGATTATCAGGCGTTCCAGTGGTTTGTTAAGCTGTATTGCAGTGTCCAGGCTCCTTTCATCAAGTAATTCTATTTCACCTGCTGGCGTTTCTACGCGATAGGTGATGAGAAAATCCTTTTCTTCAATGTCTTTTACAATAAGCCTGCGCTTTTTAATATCATTTATTTCATCGCCGGGTTTAAACATAATGCGGGTGAGGGGGGCGGACTCTTTTGCGTAGGTGCGGGTTTCACCAGTGCTTTGAAATAGAATACTGACGGTTCGATGTTCAACGCTAACAACGGTTCCCAGCCCCATCATGAGTTCGGCATCGTTAATCCAGCGTTGGCCAGCTACAAATTGAGACACAAATTTTTCCTGTAGAGGGGTAAAATCCGCTATTATACGCGACAGGTGTCATTATCCAACAGTAAAAGCAGGTCAGCAGATGAAAGCAAATGAGTTAAAACGGGGTGCGTTTATACAGTGCAATGGACAGAATATTGTAATTAAGAGCATCTTTGTGCAAACTGCGTCTTCGCGTAGCGGTAATACTTTATATAAGGTGAAAGGCCAGACACTGGTGACAAAGCAGAAGGTCGAGCATAATTTTAAAGGCGATGATAATGTTGAAATTATTGATGTGAGTCGTCGCAGTGTGTCCCCCCTGTACCGAGAAGGTGATGCCTGGGTTTTTATGGATGGTGAGAGCTATGAGCAGCATACCATCGCAGATGATGATCTTGAAGATGAACTGCTTTTTATTATGGAGGGGATGGCAGGGATTGATGCCCTGGTGGTTGAAGACCAGGTGATGGGCATCGAGCTGCCCGCTACCGTGCTGCTAAATATAGAAGAAACGGCACCGGCGATAAAAGGTGCATCCTCCTCCGCCAGAACAAAACCCGCCACATTATCCACAGGGCTGGTGGTGCAGATACCTGAATACCTTGCAGCGGGTGAACTTATAAAGGTGAATACCGAATCTCGGGAGTACGTTTCACGCGCATGAGCTGGTATGTATATCTGCTTAACTGTCAGGATGATAGCTATTATGCAGGCATCACAACGGATTTAAAGCGCCGCCTGAAAGAGCATAATGAGGATAATAAAAAAGCAGCAAAATATACCCGCGTCAGACGGCCGGTAAAAGTGGTCTTTTTTGAGCTGTGCGAGAGCCGGTCCGAGGCAGCTTCCCGGGAATATGAGATTCGTAAATTAAGCCGCTCAAAGAAAATTGAGCTGGCGCTGTCAATGGTTGAGCAGTTACCCTAAATTATTTTATGGCCTGATAAAGGATACTGGTATAAGTAATTTGTGGTTATGGTATATCATATGCGGTTCTAAAATTATTCAACTGAATCTCCGATTGTGAATATCCTGAAGGTGGGTGTGCGGGTAGCAACGCCACTGATGGTCGATTCCGGGATTTAAATAATTAACCACTAACCTTTATTTTAATGAGGAAACCCATGAAACTGATTTTATTAGGCGCACCTGGTGCAGGCAAAGGAACTGTTGCTAAATTACTGACTAAGATGGACGGTTCTGTACAGATCTCTACAGGTGATATCCTGCGAGCAGCGGTTGCTGCGGGCACTGAGCTGGGCAAGAAGGCCGAAGCGGCAATGAAAGCCGGTGATCTGGTTTCTGATGATCTGATTATGGGCATTATGGGCGAACGCCTGAAAGAAGATGACTGTAAGTCTGGTTATTTGCTGGATGGTTTCCCGCGCACGATTCCTCAGGCAGAGGCGCTTAAAGTGCTGATGGCTGAAATCGGCGAAGAGCTGGATATGGTGGTTAATATTGATGTTGCGCGTGATGTTATCCTTGACCGTTTAACCACGCGTCGTACCTGTACTGATTGTGGCGAGATTTACAATGTGAAGTCTAATCCACCAAAAGAAGAAGGCAAGTGTGACAAATGTGGTGGCCCGGTTGTACAGCGTGATGATGAAACGGAAGAAGCCATTAGTAACCGCCTTGATGTGTTTAATGAGCAGACAGCACCACTGGTTGGTTTCTACGAGAAAGAAGGTAATCTGCTGACAGTTGCTGCTACGACCAGTGAATCGGTAATCGATGCAATTAAAGCGCGCCTGGAAGCTAACGCGTAGCAAGTACTTCGTTCCATACAGGGCATTGTGCCCTGTATGGAGCAACCCATCCGTCATATTGCCCATCTGGCAGCCTTATTTCCACCCGCCCCTGCTGTTTCTGCTATAATCCGCGCCCTTTGAAGTTAAAGAGTTTAAGTCTATGTTCCATCTGGGATGTGATAACCGTGTTTGCGTGCAGAATGAAGTACTTTCCGGCCTGACGGTTGCCCTGGCATTAGTCCCGGAAGCGGTAGCATTTGCCTTTGTTGCCGGTGTGGAACCACTGGTTGGCCTGTATGCAGCATTTATGGTGGGGTTACTGGCCAGTATATTTGGTGGTCGCCCAGGCATGATATCAGGTGCG
>UOFG01000058.1_pt1 | contig 11461 bp, 13 predicted proteins | sample 1988411 | NCBI WGS metagenome assembly UOFG01 (sample SAMEA4712194, study PRJEB27164) | hydrothermal vent metagenome | biome: marine basaltic hydrothermal vent biome; feature: marine hydrothermal vent; material: mineral | place: Pacific Ocean | collected 2011-06-14/2011-07-23 | depth 1689 m
AATAGAAGTGCGCATATCTTTATCGGCGTGTATAGATAGTGATGGTTCATCATTTTATGCATCTCCGGGTATTGGCCGGGTATTGGCCGGGTATTTTTCCTGAGTGTTTTTCAGCTTTACCTTGCTCACACCCGTGCTATTTTCTACTCTGTGTATGGTGGTAGCGCTGCCTTGGCTGTAAAAAATTATAGATAAATTCAACTCTGAGGCTATTTTACTATGATTATGACAAAAATTGAAAACTGGATGGTGGATGATATGACGAACAGGCAAGTTCGTTATCTCAGCCCCGTACTCGCTAACAGCCCTACGCCAGGAATTGCCGACCTGTATGCACAGGCACGAAATGAGTTTCAACTGGTTCCACCCCTTACACTGTTCTCTCCATCCGTTGAGTTGTTTGCCGGGGTATGGGGTGTTTTGCGTGAATCCTTAATTATACAGAAAAGCCACCCGGGGGTAGCGTTACACATGGGCAGATACCAGAGGACCTTAAATGGACGCTTCCCTGTGAGCGTATTGCGTTTGCATTCGCGCATTTTGCCGAGCTGATGGCACAGCAGGAAGCGCAATATATACCCGTTGAGGTTAGGCGAATTGTGAAAGAACAGGTTGATCTCTGGCAGGGTGAAGATATACCCGTGGGGTATGACTGGGTGAATAAACGGATAGATAACTTAAACGGTGCCGATAAGCCGATAGCAAAGCTGGCATTGTTATCTGCATTCGCACCTTATAGAGTAGGTGATACCGTTGTAAATGAGTTTCAGGCAGAGTGTCCGGGGGATCGTGTTTTACGGGCAGTTACAGCCTGGGCGAGTTTTGCTGCTGTAAGAAAAGTGGGTACATGGATGTGGCAGGCGTAACGCTGAAGTACTGTATTCAGCGTTTGAAAAAATGTTGTGCAAGGAAAAACGGTTGGCCTTGAGCATTAAGTGACCTCCTTATATGTATTTTTCTTATAGATTGTCTCTATGTTCTCTGCGCTTCTGTGGTGAAAACCAGCAGTTATGATGAGTGTCTATGTAAGCTTGATTTTGAATTAATATTTAAGCTCCCGCAAGGCGCGCAGGTAGATCAGTATTTCGAGGCGCTTGAGTCTTCGTGTTCTGATGCTATTGCTGGCACAGGTCAGGCTGGTTATATCGTTTTTGATTTTTCGCGTGAAGCAAGCAGTGCGCAAGAGGCTGTCTACAGTGCAATTAAAGATGTGTGTAAAGCCATAGAAGGTGCTCTCCTGGTTGAGGCATCGCCTGATCTGACTGGGTGACGGATGCTGCAAATATTCTTGATATATCTCGCCAGTACATGCGAAAAATTTTAAATGATGCCAGGTTTATGGCACCTGATCCAGTGCATCAGGGAGCAACGGTTATTTATCATTTTTCTGAAATTCTTAAATGCCTGAAGGAAGCGAACTGGAAAAATATAGAAGCCGATTTACTTGATATCGCAGAGACAAATAAAAAAATTAATATATATAAGCAGCTATTAGGCTCAATGAGTTCCAGCAATAGAGAAACTTTTAATTGCATCAGCCAGATAATTCCTGAAGATGTTAAGAGTATTTTAGAAAATACGTCGCAAATAGTCAGGTGAGACCGTTGTTACAATATTCATACTAATAAGTTAGAAGGAATCGGTATTCGTTATTCACAAGCACCAGCCGCAGAGATGTATTCACAGCGACTTGTGAATAATGGGTATCCATTTCATGTGTCTCATAGTATAAAAATTCAAATCGCGTCCCTAAGCTGAAAATAATGCTACAGACAGTGTGGATTTAATCGTTTTTTAATCTCATCCGGAATAGCGCTCGGTTTTTTTTCGGTATAATCAAAGTGAACCATAATCGTTGTGCCCTCGACAGTAAGCCGGTCTTTTTGCCAGACCTGCTGTGTAACATGCATTGATGAGTTACCCAGGTGACTTATCCAGGTTTTTATGTCTACCGGCAGTCCATAAAATAACTCGGCCTTAAATTCAATTTCATACTTTGCGAGTATAAGTTGCCATTTATGATGATCCAGGTCAGGGGAGAACAGCCGAAATACCGGGTCACGGGCAGACTCGAACCATCGAGGAATAACCGTATTGCTGATATGCCCCAGGGCATCTGTTTCGCAAAAAGCCGGTGTCATTGTCTGAGTAAACATAATCGCCTCTGTGAGTGGTTTATCGGATTATTTTTTCCATAACGACAGCCATTGTTCTACCGGGTATAATTTAAGCTGCTCAATATCCGATGTGATGTTCTCTATGGTTTTAGCCGTGTCGGAATCAAAACGCTCATTAATACTTCTGTTAAATTTATTAACAAGCAGCGGTATGGCTTCATTTCTTCTTTCTCTGTGCCCCAGTGGGTAGTGTATTTCCATTTCTTCGCTCTGCCCGTCAATATATAAAATTTCAATTTTATTTGCGATTGCGCGTTTATTGCTGTCAAAGTAAAGCCGAGTGTATTCAGGGTTTTCCTGAATCTGCATTTTCCCCCGGAGTTTGTCGAGTGTGGTATTGCTGGCATAAGCATCAGCGAACATATGACTTTCAAGCTGCCCGTCTAAAAGTGCGACAGCAATACCATATTGAATGCAATGGTCTCGATCAGCGGGGTTATTCAATGCACCTGTTTTATTAATAATACGCATAGCCGCTTCGTGAGTGCTAATGTTTATTGATTTAATATTGTCGATATTAGCCTGGTATTTTTCCTTAAAAATTTTATGCAGATGAATTGCACATTCAACGGCGGTCTGTGCATGAAATTCAATGGGGTAGGTGATTTTATAGAGAATATTGCGCATTACATAATCGTTGTACTCATTATTGCTTAGCAGTGGACGGTCTCTGAGAATAACATGATTAAACCCCCATTGTTCTGCTGTCAGTGCCGTGGGGTAGCCCATCTCTCCATTGAGTGCCTGAAATGCATGATACACGCCCTGGCGGCTGGCATCCCCCGCGGCCCAGGATTTTCGCCAGCCCGTATTGGGGGTGTGGCGATAAGCTCTTAAACAGGCACCATCCATAAAAACATTCGACAGGGCATTATTGCATTGCTGTTTCGTACCTCCCATTAGCCGAATAGCTAATGCGGCAGAAGACAGCCGTACAAGAACCACATGATCATAACCGGCTTTGTTAAAACTATTGTCCAGCGCAAGAACGCCCTGGATTTCATAGGCGCGTATGATGGCATCCAGCATATCGTCCATTGTAAATTTTATGTCTGTATTCTGCTGTGTAAATATTATGGCTGAAATAATCGCACCAATATTATCTGATGGGTGTCCCCATTCTTTTGCCAGCCAGGTGTCATTATAATCCAGCCACCGTGTCATACTGCTGATCACGTAGCTTGCCTGAAATAAATCAAGTTTAAATGCTGTGCCAGGTATAATAATGCCTCGTTGTCTGTTTTCCGGGTTGAGGCCAAACTGATTTAAAAGAGGGTTAATATGTTGAAGGCAGTGTGGGTTTTTCAGGGACAGCATGGCGCAGCTCATGGCATCCATCAGTGCATATTTTGCCATATTAAGCACGCCATCTGAAAAACGTTTTTCAGAAAAACAGTAATCCGTAATTTTCTGTATTTCGGGGTCAAAATTTTTCATAAAAATAAATACTTATCGTTGTTTTTTCTCTTGCGTTAAATAGTCCAGCGTGGCGTATAGTTCATTGCGTGTTTGCATCTTCTCCAGTAAAGATGATTGAGTTCCCTGCTGCTTAATGGTTTGATAAACCTCAAGTGCGGCTTTGTTCATGGCACGAAATGCGCTCAACGGATAAAGGGCCATGCTAACTCCGGCATCTTTTAATTCATCTATATTAAACAGCGGTGTCAGGCCAAATTCGGTAATATTGGCGAGTATGGGGATTTTGATAGCGGCACTAAACTGCTGGTAATCCTGTAAGGATGTGGGGGATTCAATAAACAGTAAATCAGCGCCACAGGCTTCGTAATCAATCCCACGGCTAATCGCTGCATCCAGCCCTTCAACGCTGTAGGCATCGGTTCGTGCCATAATAAGCAGCTCATTGCCTTTTATGTCCTGTCTGGCAGCGATAATCCGTTGTTGCATCTGCTCGCTGCTGACCAGAGATTTTCCCGGGCGATGCCCACAACGTTTTGCGCTCACCTGGTCTTCAATCTGAATGGCGGCCACACCGGCCTGGATCATTTTCTGGCTCATTTGCTGTAAACTGATCTCATCGGAGAAGCCTGTGTCTACATCAACCAGCAGCGGCAGGGTGCAGGCCGAAGTAATTCGTCGGGCATCTTCCAGTACATCGTCCAGTCGGGTTAAACCTAAATCGGCTTTGGCAAGGCTTGCATTGGCTACACCCGCACCGGATAAATACAGGCATTTAAACCCCGCCTGCTGAGCCAGTAATGCACAATAAGCATTTACTGTGCCAGCGATTTGCAGGGGGTGTTCACTTTCAAGTGCCTGAAGAAATTTTTTTCCCGGAGTCATAATGAATAGAGGTGTCCTTAAGTTATGTCATGGCTTGTGTTGCCATGTTATGTTATATAATCGGCCTGGTTTTCAGGCAATGCATCCTGGAACGCCCTGATAGTCAGACAGTTTTTTTCAATAAAAGTGCATTGTTTTAAATGAGAAATATCGCATTGATAGCGCCTGGCATTGTAGAGCTGGGGTATTAGAAAAGCATCTGCCAGGCCGGGGTTATCACCGGCGCAGAAACCCTTCTGATGCGAATGCGTATTAAGCTGTTTTTCAAATGCAGTTAGCCCCTCACTTATCCACTGGCTATACCATTGATCGATCTGTGTTTTGTTGCAGTTGAACTGTGTTTTCAGGTAATCCAGTACACGCAGATTATTTAATGGCTGTATATCACAACTTATAATTTGCACAAGGCTGCGAACATAGGCCCGTTGTAATGTGTTTTCGGGTAGCAGTGGTGTTTCGGGATAAACCTCTTGCAGATATTCCATAATGGCTGATGACTGACTAATAATCTGCTCATCAACGCTAAGTGCGGGAACCAGCCCCTGTGGGTTTATACTGAGATAATCCTCATGCCAGTTTTCAGCCTGGCCTCCAGTATTGTCAGGCAGCAAATTCACCGCATGAATATCATATGCAATGGATTTTAAATTCAGCGCAATGCGCACGCGAAAAGCTGAGCTGCTTTTGCTATAGCTGTAAAGAATCATGGATGCCATTGTACAACTCTCTGCTCAATTGCGCCAAAAATACTTTGTTCACTGGCATCTAGCATCTCAATCTTTATTTGATCGCCATATTTTAAATAAGGTGTTTTCGCTTTTCCCGACTGAGCAATTTCAATTACCCGTTTTTCTACCAGGCAGGAGGCACCGAGTGTTTCATCGGCATTAGATACCGTACCCGAACCGATGATGGTTCCGGCTGAGAGTTGGCGGCTTTTACAGGCGTGTTCAATCAGCTGGTCAAAGCCAAACTGCATATCAGTACCGGCATCAGGTTCTCCAGATAGCTCACCATTAAGCCAGGTTTTTAATGGCAACTGGAGTTTGCAGTGCAGCCAGTGCTCACCGAGTTCATCGGGCGTGACGGCCACAGGTGAAAAACTACCGCTGGGTTTACCCTGTATAAAACCAAAACCTTTGGCCAGTTCGGATGGAATCAGATTGCGCAGGGAGTAGTCGTTTACCAGCATCAGCAGGGCAATATGGGATGCAGCCTGTTGAGCCGTTGTCTGCATGGGCGTATCATCGGTGATAATGGCAACTTCAGATTCAAAATCGGCTCCCCAGCTTTCATCCATGAGTGGAATATCATCGCAGGGGCCTGAAAAACTGTCGGAGCTGCCCTGATACATTAACGGATCAGTTAAAAAAGATTCCGGCATGTCGGCATTGCGGGCTTTTCTGACGCGCCGTACGTGTGGCAGGTACGCGCTACCATCCAGCCATTGATAACTTCGGGGCAGGGGAGAACACAGATTTTTCATATCGAGTTTAAAACTGTTTTTTACTTTCTGGTTATTCAGATCTTCGTATACCTGCTGTAGTTTTTCGCCTACAGATGCCCAGCTCTCCAGTGCCCTGATAAGGCTGGGTGAAATATCGTTTACCGTGCAGGCCGTGAGCAAATTTTTACTAACAACAACCAGCGCACCATCACGACTATTATTTTTTAAACTCGCAAGTTTCATTTTTTATAGCCTCTATTTTTTTGCCATGAATTCATATAATCCCGGCACTCAATGGCTCTGGCCTGGGGGCTTATTTGCAATGGGTAGCGGGCATCAATCATAATCGCTACTTCATCGGTTTCCTTGCGGGTGTAGTTTTTACCCGCTTCACAGGCTTCAGGGTGAGGGCCATGTGGAATACCCGCAGGGTGAAAACTTATCATACCACTGTCAATATTATCCCGGGAGAAAAATTTTCCTGCATGATAAAAAATGACTTCATCATAGTCATCATTGCTGTGATAAAACGGTACGCGCAGTGCTCCGGGGTCTGATTCAAGGGGGCGGGGGACGAATGTGCTAATAAGAAAGCGATCACAGATAAACGTTGTATGTGCACTGGGAGGCAGATGGTAGCGGTGACTCATCAGGGGGCGAATATCGCGCCAGTTTAATTTAACGGGAACCAGGTTTCCATGCCAGCCCAGCGCATCCAGTGGGTTACAGGGCGTGCGCATTTCACTCAGTTCATTGAGGTGTTTAATCTGCACGATCCACTCATCCTCTGATTGCTGCTCTTTAAATGCCTGATTAATTTCAGGTGTTTCAAGCACCGCCGGATCAAAAATTGCATGTGCGCCCACCAGCCCCTTATCCGGCAAACGATAATGATCCTGAGTCGCTTCAATAAGCAGGCATTTAACGGGGCGCTTAATCTCGATTCGCCAGAGTGTGCCTTTGGGGATTAAAATATAATCGCCCTCTGAAAAGTGTAGATGGCCATAATCACAGAACAGCTCGCCTTCGCCATAATGAATAAAAACAAGCTCATCACCATCGGCATTTCTAACCAGCGAATTCATTGAAACATCACAGGCCCAGAAGCGTAGTCTAAGGTTTGAATTATGCAGCAGTGGCGTGGCCATCCAGGGTGAAGAATGGTAATCGCCGAGTAATGCAGTGTCAAAAGCATGATGCTGTAATGGGCCTGAAACAGATGTCCAGTTGCAGGGTGGGTGGCGATGATACATCTGAGTTGCCGGGCCAGAGAAACCGTCCTGCCCCAGCTCACGTTCATAACTGTTCTCGGGCAAATCCGCATGGGCCTGTTTTGAACTGATGCCTTCGGTTCGGGGTAAACTAATCCATTCACTCATCTAAATGACCCCGCGCCGTATTTGCTCGCGTTCAATGGATTCAAACAGCGCCTGGAAGTTACCTTCACCAAAACCGTCATTGCCCTTGCGTTGAATAATTTCAAAAAAAATCGGGCCAATCACATTTTCTGTAAAAATCTGTAGCAGTAGTTTTTTATCTTCACCCACGCTACCGTCAATTAAAATTTTATCCTGTTGCATTCTCAGCACATTTTCATTATGCCCTGGCAGACGCTCAGAGACCATTTCATAATAGGTATCAGGTACATGCAGAAATTTAATGCCGTTTTTAACAAGTTGTTCAACAGTCGAAAATATATCGTCTGTTTCCAGTGCAATATGCTGAATACCCTCGCCATGATATTCGTGTAAATATTCAGCAATCTGAGACTGACCGTCTGTCGATTCATTAATGGGAATACGTATTTTTCCACAGGGGCTGACCATTGCGCGGGAATGCAGCCCGGTTTTAAGTCCCTTGATATCAAAATAGCGTATTTGACGAAAATTAAACAGTTTGATATAGAAATTGGCCCAGAAATCCATGCGACCCTGATGCACATTGTGGGTGAGGTGATCGATTTTTTTTATGGCTGAAGTCGTTTCTGGCGAGTTATTATCGTCCACCGCAATAAAATCTACATCATAAATAGAATTTTTACCGTAGCGATCAACCAGATAAAGTATGCTGCCGCCAATGCCCTGAATTGCCGGGATATTAAGTTCCATGGGCCCCGGATCGTTATGAAAGGCTTTAGCGCCGAGGCTGAGTGCGCGTTTATAGGCAAATGCGGCATCCTTGACGCGAATGGCAAAGGCACAGGCTGATGGGCCGTGTTTTCGGGCGAATTGCTGTGCAAAGCTATCCGGCTCGTGGTTAATCAGAAACTGAGTATCGCCCTGAGAATAGAGCTCTACGTGTTTTGAGCGGTGACGAGCGGTCAGTTTAAAACCCAGTTGCTGAAACAGTGTGGCCAGTTGTTGCGTATCTTCAGCGGTGTATTCTATGAACTCAAAACCGTCCGTCCCCATGGGGTTATCTAGGGGGGGATCAGCAGGTGAGGCGTTATTGCCTGATGCATGATCTCTACAGCCTGACATAATTCATCCTTATTATGCTTAAATATAAAGTATAGAAAATTTATGGGTAAAATTCGTATTTTAGTGATTAATAATTTTTATATTAACGCCATAAATAAATACAATGGAAATATCTGCTAGACTTAAGGTCTCTATATCAAGGACAGTTTTATACGGTCAGTGGTAATATATGAAGGAGGGAGGATTGTACGTTAGAGTTTATTAATGAAAAACGCTAATAAATGATATCGTAAACAATAATCCAATGCCTGAGGTTACTGATATGAGGATATCACCAGAATTAGAAAAATACGCCAGCCAGCACCACCTGATCGGCATTACGCCGCATACGCTGGAAGCCATCTCTGCTCACCGTTCAGGGTATTCTTTAAAAAAAGCCCATCAGTTCATAACCTTTCATCAACGTATACAGCGCCAGTTATTAAACCATCCCGTCATTGCGCATAATGAATATACCCAGTGGTTCTCCAGGGGGGATATGTCGTTGCAACAGTTAAAATCATTTATTGTACAGTTTTCAGTATTTTCAAATTTATTTATTATTGCCCAGCTTCAAAAAACAATTAATGCTGATAGCCTGCAAAGTATGCGTGCCTCAAAAGAAATTTTAATGAATGAACTGGGCGTGGCCTTTAATCATAAAAATAGCCTTAATAATAAGGGAGACGATTTATCCGTAGAGGGATCAGTTGAAGCCGGAGAGTTTCATTTTAATGCAGCACACTTTGAGTGGCTATATAAGCTGGCAGACGCACTGGGTCTGGCGTTTATGCAAACAGGTAAGCGCCGACACGGTACTGGCGATACGCTTTTTTTCTGTGATGAGCTGTCCCGGTTTTATGCCAGTGAAGATTATACCCTTTCACAGGCCGCGAGTTTTGCCGTGGAGAACTGGGCTGCTGCGGGTTTCTGGGGCGAGCTTATTCAGGGACTGAAAAAATATCAGCACAACAATCATATAAAATTGCCCATTTTCTTTTTTACATACCATGACAAAATTGAATCTCAACATGCACAGCATACGTTGGATGAACTGGAAGATATTTATTTTAAAGGAGAGATTAACGAAGATATTTTTATCCAGTCAGGCAATGAGATGCTGGATGCTGTAGCGGTGTTCTGGAATGGTCTGAACCATCAGAGAAAAAACCGACACCATTAATAAAACGGATAAGTCAACATCAGAATGAGGTATTATGATGAGTGAATTACAGTGGTTTAGAGACGAAGTGCGCGAGTTTTGTGAACAGCATGTCGCCCCCCTGGCAAAGCAGATTGACGAAGAAGATAACATTCCACGATCGTTGTGGAATGCTCTGGGTGATGCGGGTTTACTCGGCATTACAATACCTGAGAAATATGGTGGGCGTAATCTGGGCTACCTGGCACATATTATTGCCGTTGAAGAATTGAGCCGTGCCTCGGGCACAGTGGGTTTTGCTTATGCGGATCATTCCAATATCTGTTTGAATAATCTTTATATACATGGCACGGAAGATCAGTGTGAACGCTATGTAAGAAAATTATGCAGCGGTGAGTTTATCGGCGCTTTATCTATGTCGGAACCCGATGCGGGTTCCGATGTTGTGGGTTCGATGAAATGTCATGCAGAGAAAAAATCGGATCACTGGTTAGCCAGCGGAACAAAAAAATGGTGTACCAATGGTAATTGTGCCGATGTGATTATTGTTTATATGCGCACGGCAGATGCTTCTGCAGGCGCGCACTGTATGACGGCTTTCTTACTGGACAATACAATCGAAAACTGGCAGCGAGGTGAAAAGGAAAATAAGCTGGGTATGCGCGGTGCAGATAATTGCGAACTGTATTTTGATAATACCAAAATACCGCTTAATAACCAGCTAGGGGAAGAAAATGAAGGCGTAAAAGTATTGATGAGCGGTCTGGATACGGAGCGTCTGCTATTGGCCGCAGGCCCGATAGGTATAATGCAGTCCGCAATGGATCTGGTGCTGCCTTATGTACGCGAGCGCAAACAGTTTGGTAAACCGGTTGGGCAGTTTGAGCTAATGCAGGCCAAGCTGGCTAAAATGTACACCGCATTGCAAACGGCCCGTGCATTCGTATATAAAACGGCAATGGAATTTGACCAGGGAAATATCTCCCGCATAAATGCCGCAAGCTGTGCCTATTATGCATCTCATGTGGGGGTAAAGGTGGCACTGGAAGCTATTCAGTCACTGGGGGGCATTGGTTATATGAATCATTGTGATGCGGGGCGGTTCTTACGGGATATAAAAATTTATGAAATTGGCGGTGGTACGAATGAGATTCGTCAGATGCTGATTGGACGTGAACTGTTTAATGCTGACCCTGAGTGGTATTAATGACTGTCGGGAGATATAAAGGAGCCCTGAAGTGTAATTAATTAGTATTAGATATTAACCGGTATTACAGGAATGAAAACACAGGATGAACCGTTATGAGAGAAGTTGTAATCTGTTCTGCACTGCGCACTGCAATTGGCGCATTTCAGGGTCAATGGTCATCGTTCACTGCGCCTCAGCTAGGTGCAGAAGTGATAAAATCTATTGTTCATCAAACAGCAATATCGCATATAGATGAATGCATACTTGGCTGTGTATTAACTGCGGGAGTGGGTCAGGCACCTGCACGTCAGGCGCTGTTAAAATCGGGTCTGAGCAATCATATTCCCTGCACCACGGTTAATAAAGTCTGTGGCTCTGCCATAAAAGCCGTTGCGATGGGATGTGATGCGATTGTTTCAGGCCATGCAAATACAGTGCTGGCAGGGGGCATGGAGTCTATGAGCCATGCGCCTCATCTGATTCGCACAAGGCAACATAAAAAAATGGGCCATGAGCAACTCATTGATCACCTTTTTTATGATGGACTGGAGAATCCCGATGATGGTTTTTTAATGGGGCACTTTGCCGACCAGTGTGCAGATAAATTTAGCTTCAGCCGTGAGCAACAGGATGAGTATGCTATTGCCTCAGTACAACGTGCTCGGCATGCAACAGAGGCGGGTTTTTTTAAAGCTGAAATTGTACCGCTTAATGGAGTCGTGGAGG
>UOFG01000079.1_pt1 | contig 11378 bp, 8 predicted proteins | sample 1988411 | NCBI WGS metagenome assembly UOFG01 (sample SAMEA4712194, study PRJEB27164) | hydrothermal vent metagenome | biome: marine basaltic hydrothermal vent biome; feature: marine hydrothermal vent; material: mineral | place: Pacific Ocean | collected 2011-06-14/2011-07-23 | depth 1689 m
TCCTGATGCAGGGTCCCTGCATCAGGATATCTGTTGTCGGCTTGCCAATATGAAAATCTGACACGCTCTTAAGGCTTGATTTTTCGGGTTCTCCCCAGTATTCATCAATCGCTACAGGAGGCAGTTGCTTATCAGCGAGTGTCCACTGCTGGCCTATTTTAAAACTGGCTTTAACAATTAAATAGAGCGTATCTATGCCATGCTCATCTGGAAACAAAGCCATATCAGCAGCAAAAGGTGTGTTATTTTTAAGTTGAAGCATATGGCGTATACCTTAAATCATACACATGGCGTAATTAGTTAACCTGTACAGATCCACCCATAATTCGGTTGACACCCGTTGATCTGTTTAACAGGTATTTTCCACAGATAAGAATTTTACCTGCTTTTGTCAGTGTTATACTCGCCTCCCCACACTTTAATACGACCTCCTCCCGGCCTTCTAACACGACACGCTTTCCATCTACGTAAGCATTGTCTGTAGTTGATATTTCAGCCGATGTCTCAGCCTTTGCTTTCTTTTGCTGAGCCAGACTCTCCTCGGAGCGTTTCTCCGAGTGCATTTCAAAACTTTCTATCATCTGATTGAGCGGGTTATGTATTAATCCCATAATAACAGGCTTTGCTATATTCCCCTCAGCAAATAGCAGCGCAACCTGCTGCCCTGTCTGTCTGTGGCTAACGCCAATGGTAGAAATTGCAGTGAGGGGCTCATCGTTCAGGTTCTCTGCAAAGTTAACCCGTGCATTACCCTGCTCATCCAGGCCTTCTAATACACCGATTATAATTTCTCCCGGTGCAATTTTACTCAGTCCCGCCTGTTTTAAGGCGGGTCTATCTGCTGCTGGCTCAGTGGTCAGGTTTCGATTCACTGCCACAGGCAATTCTTCAACTGCTAATTCAATTTCTAATTCTTCATATTTCATAACAGTCCACCCGTAATTTGTGCAGCAACAGGCCAGTAACCACTAATTAGTGGTTACTTTGCTACCTTTAATAATGACATTACCGGAGCCTTTAACATTAATTGTGCTGCCACTAATGGTAATATCGCCACTGCTTTTCATAACAATAGATGCCGCGCCTGTTCTCAATGTGATCTGATCAGAGGCCTGCATCGTTATCGTTTTTGCCTGCATATCATATGCTTTTGTTACATTCTCCGAGTACTTGCCATCAACACTTTCCTTTAAATCACCCATCACCGTGATGGTCATATTTTTATCAACGTTTTCAGTGTGATTTACACCCACTTTGATAGTCTTGTTTTTTTGGATCGTCTCAGTCTGATTATTATTAACAGTTTTATTACGATCATTCTCGATGGTTGAATTTTCATCGTGTTTAATAATTTTAGTTCGATCGTTATCAACCGTTAAGGTCTCATCGTTCTCAACTTCAGTATCCATGTTTTTTTCAGCATGGATAAAAATCTGCTCTGAGTCTTTTAAATCATCAAATCGAAGTTCATTATAATTCGCCGATGTGCCTTTCTTTGTTGAACGGGTTTTTATACCACTTTGCGTTTTTGACTCAAAAGGCGGCTTATTGTCTCCATTATAAACAGAGCCTGTTATTACCGGCCTGTCTGGGTCACCATCAAAGAAGTTAACCACCACTTCCATGCCAATGCGCGGGATAAAGGATGTACCCCAGCCAGCACCCGCCCAGGGTTGCATTACTCGAATGTAGCAGGTGCTTTTTTCATCTTTTTTGCCGAGGCGATCCCAGTGGAACTGCACTTTAATGCGTTTATCTTTATCGACATATATTTCTTCACCGGCAGCACCCACCACTACCGCCGACTGTGGGCCAGGCATAACTGGTTTCTGATGGGTCAGTTGTGGGCGATAATACACACTGTCTGGTATACAGATAAATTTATTGGTGTAACCAAACTCACTCTCACTGCTGCTCTGATAACTATTATCAACCACCCGATGATGGATCGCGATAATTACGTAATTTCCTTTTTCTTCACTTATTGTGTGTTTGGAGAGTTTGAACTTGCCACCGGCATAAAAACTGCTGCAATCGCTTCGGGCCGCTATGGTGTTCATAGGGACTTCTTCTGCTTCTATGCGTTTTTTGCTAAGATCCTTGATACCGGAGAAATCATGGTACGGCGTGTATTCATAATGCTCATATTTTTTGGCATTAGCAAATTCACTGGTGGATACCGTTGACTGAAACTGGTCTGATTTGGGTTTTTTAAAATCATAATCATCCAGCGACCACTTGCCTTTCCTGAATTCGTACAGGTGCTCCCAGCTATTAATCTGCGTATTGGGCTGATTACCTTTGGAGTAGGTTAAATTTGTTTCTGCACATTCCTGATAGGCGTTAACCGCATCGACAATGTGCATTTTATGTTTGTCACCTTTTTGCTCAAAATAATAAGCAATGCCATCTTCTTCTAGCAGACGCGCGATGAAATTTAAATCGGTTTCATTGTACTGAACACAATATTCTCTTGGCGCAGGATTTCCCGTTGCCTTATAATCAAAATCATTGAAACCCAGGTCTCTAAAAATACTGGAAACAATATCTTTTGTATTCTTTTCCTGGAAGATTCGATTATTATTGTTTTTGGATAAAAACCATAACCAGGGAACCATAACCAGACGGTATGTGCGCAAACTACCCTTGACTTCACCGTATGTAAACTGACTAATATAGCCATTGAAGGTTCGCTTCTGGTCTGTCTGTATAGTCAGCGTAACGGTTTTACCAATTAGCTTGTCCGGGGTGATTTTATGGTTACTGGAAAGTACTTCAATCTGAAATTGAAACAGCTCAGAAATCTCTTCTGTACCCTCAAATGAGGTGAGCAAAAGCTCATCTTTACCCAGAGGTGTTGATATTGATATCAGTCGATTATCTTGAGTTAGATCACTCATGGAAATGCACCCTTGCTGTGAGGCTATCCCTGTACAACCTCTTCCATGCGGAATGGAGCAGGATTTAATTTGACTTGAAACTTAAATTACTTCGGGCAATGCGCCCGAAGTAATAATCTAATATAAATACTCTTTCAGACTGGCTTTATCATAACATTAAGAAACTCAGAATATGAAAAAGCCAGCACCTGAGCCAGTATTATCTGCCCGTTTTTGCAGGCAGTTTATACTGCTTTATACAGACTTACCTTTTTCCAGACTATATGCATGACGGTATGGTGTACCATTTGCATTAGCACCATCAAATACAAAGTGGCTTACCAGAACTTCTGTGTAACTTAATGAAAGCGACTCAGTTGGCATGCCTTCTGAATTTGCAGTAACTGAATAGCTGCTAACCAGAACATTTTTTAATTCCAGTTCAAGGTATTTTTCAATTTTCTTTTCGCCCGTGCGTACAAACTTGATCTTAACTGTTGTACCCTTTGTACCCGTCACTGACTGACTGAACAAAGAAGCTGAAGATTTATCAAGCTCTTTGGTAACGACAACCTCGCTCAGGCTAGGACGTGTGGATTCACGGTTAGCCATGTTTCCTGATTCCATTGAGATCGCACGACCTACGCCAAACGAAAAATCTTCAACTGCAAAATGCTTCGCATAACCATCAGCGGTTACGTCCCCTTCAATGCCGTCGTATTCAATATAAATAGCCATTTATTTTTCCCTTTCTCTTTTCTAGGTGGTTTATTACAAAATGTGTATAGATAATAAAACAAAAACAGAGGGGAATCAACTAATAAAAACGAATAATTTTATGAAGTATTTCAAAGATTTAGCCAATTTCTATGCAACTTACATCATTGTCCTACAAGCCATCCCATTTATCCTACAGCGGGCTTCCAATATCCCCATATTACTTCAGCGTCTTTTCTTACAGACCCCATATTCAGGCTTAAAAACTGTACTGAAAATCAAAAACCAGCTTTACCGTATCTCCCGGTGCCTGAAATTCATTTGAGCTAAATTTTTCACTCAATGGAAATGCAAACTGCAGATTCCCATGAAATTTGTTTCTATAGGCAAACTGCAGGCCGAAACCGGCATCATAGAGTTGCGCGCTATCATCAGGCTCTATTTCATTCAGGCTAAGCACCTGCCCCCATGAGGCATCAAGAAAGAGAAAAGGACTGCTTATCTCACGGAAATTAATGCCGCCATATGTAATATCGAAGAAATCGGGTGCATTAAAGACCACATCAACGGCCATGAATGCGGCATTATCCGCTGAAAACTGGTTGACAGGATACCCCCTGGCCTTCGTCGGGCCTGCCAGCGAATACTGATAAATGGATGTTAACGGTGAGCTGGCATACTGCATTGATGCTCGATAAATAACACGTGAGCTGACATCTGTGAATGGTACCTTCCAGAATGTCAGCAGGCTGTAATCAACATTTAAGATATTATATTGTTCATCCTGCCCTGCATCTACCCCCTTCTCAAAGCGCCCGGCAGTCAGGCGCACGTTACCCTGATGTAGCATTTTATTCTCTTCATCGAGCACATCAAATATAAAAACAGAAAAAGCACTGGTAACAATATCATCAAGAAAGTCATCGCCAGGAATAACCCCTGCGCGCAGCACAGACTCTATTCGCTCAACGCCCAGCTCAGCATAATAGCTGGATGTACGGCTACGCTTAATACTGTAGCTGCTTGTCAGGTCTGCCTGGGTTGTTTCACCTGAGAGCTCAAGGTTATTCACCGCTTCAGAGTTGCCCGGGCCAATCACAAAGTCATTCTTCGATATCCCTCCAGACAGCGTAAAGCGAGGGCTAAAGATGCGCGACGAATAGCGGATCTGTCCATATGTCGTATTACCCGGATTACCTGTTGCCAGCACTGCGAGATGCAGCTGATCAGCATTTCCTGCCAGATTGTTCCAGAGAATTTCACCATACAGGCGATTCAGCCCCGTTTGCTCTGAGCCATGATTATCCAGACGCACGTTTGCAGCATAGCTTTTTTCCGCTTTCACATTCAGGTTCAGTCGTGTATCACCTACCTGTGCACCCGGTTCAAAATATCCGGTGCCCGATACACCAGGAAAGTCATTTATCAGGTAAAGATTCTCTTCAACAACTGAGCTGGTTACCGGTTTTAATATCATATTGTCAAATGCAGATGCCAGATACTCATTGCTGTACAGCGCATTATCATGCACAAGCACCTCGCCCAGTGTTCCCAGCAGCAATGTCAGTGTAACAACACCGTCTCGAACTTCCTGCTCAGGTATATAAGCTCTGGCCAGTATAAAGCCGCGCTTCCGGTAAAACTGCGTAATTCTATCTGCCACTGTCTCAATCTGGCCCAGCGTAATGCCTCGTTTTGAGCGTTGTTCACGGATCAGCCAGACCAGCTTCTGAACCTCCAGATCTGACACATGCCGCTCCATGGTATCCTCTTCGATTTCTACCAGAAGCTGGGAGACCTCCTCCAGTTCAGTCGCTGTAAAGCCAGATTCCTCCACCCTGTACTCATCCATCAGGTCAAAACGAATACCATCGATCAGCTTTTCGATATCTGCTTTGCTGATGCCCAGCTCAGGATACTCAACAATCCCCTGCAACTTAAATCGCTCGACATTCAGTCGAGGCCCCGATTCAGGGTCCGGATCACGGTCGCGCACACTGGGTATATCCAGATCCTTGAGCATTGATTTGCGCTCGAACTCTGGCATTTCGGTAATCTCAGGCATTTCCAGAAAACCCGCCATAGCATTGACGGGCAGTATCAGGCTGAATGCAAAAAGACAGAAAATCCTGTTAATCTTAATCAAAACTTCATTCCAGTAAACTATAAAATACATCTTTAAATGTAACCAGTCAGATTGCCTTCTTCCCTGCTCTTCGGGTTAAACCAGGCATCCTGGATCAATACAAAAATGTGAGTTTACATGTGTAAATATCTCATTTCGACTCATCCTGCCCTGATTAAAGAGTTGGCTTCATACAAAGGCTAGCTAAATAGCTACTGTGAAAACAACCCGATTCTCGGGTTGCTGTGCCGTTACAGACAGTCTGTTATTCTTCCCCTGAAAAACCAGCATATGTATGATTTTTCAGGACTTTATAGTGGCATTTTCTGCCCAGTCTATAGCCGCAGCTGAATTATACATACTTATTACTAATATTTCATGGTCTTCTGATTTTATCATTCCGGTTTATTCTTAAACCTGTACTCACACAATAACGCTGAAAAGCATCCATTGCGTCCCTGGCCGCACGCGCTGCACTGCGTAACAAAACACATCTGATAATATTAAATATTATCAGACACTTAACGCACTATTGCGCGGTCAACTGATTTTTCAGGTTCAATGGGTTATCACTCATTACATGTACCCAGCTGACTGCGCAAGTCGGTATCAGACACTGCGGGGCCGTTGCGCCTGATCTACAGGGCTGCGAGGGTATATTAAATGATAATTCTGGAAAATCACACTTTCGACATAAATTATGCTGGAAAACCCAACGAACACCTTTGGGTAATCACAGTATTAGAATATTTCTGAATAATAATGCCGTTTCAAAATAACCCTTTATCCTAAAAAAATCAGTTGAACGCATAAAATTAGCATACGCCATTGAAAAATATTAATTAATTTCCCGCCTTCTAACTCACCAGAAGGGTGAGTGATGCTTCACCCAGAATTACACCCTCATGCGCACACCTGACTATGTCAGAAAAAACGCGAAGGACTGGGCACGTCTTTTTTGACTACGCCAGCTGAGCGCCTGAAGGCATACTTCTGAGTGCTCAACTGATCTTTTCAGGTTTATTGCTCGCTAATGTGTCTATACTCATTACTATGAAGGTCTATAAAATTAAGAAACAGGTCATGAAGCACGGGATGGTATTACGCGTAGAAGCGCCTCCTGGCGATGAAGCATTTACACTACACACTTCACCCAGAAAAGACAATATAGCCAATAAAATCATTGCCATACATGATGAGCAAAAAGCACGGGAGTGCAGGTTTGCTGAAGGGATATGTGCAGATCACGATATCGCTCACCGGCCTGCGGCTATTTTACCCGTCTGTACTGACTGATGATGCACATAGCAGGGCAGGTTGTATATGTCGGGTGAATTACTGAATATCCTGGTTGTAGAAGATTCAGAGGATGATGTGTTGCTGTTGCTTCGAGAACTCAACAGAGGTGGCTACAAAACCTTCCACAAGCGTGTAGATACCGCCATTACCCTGCAACAATGCCTGGACGAACAGACGTGGGATATTGTTATCACCGACCACAATATGCCGGGATTCGATTCAACATCAGCCATCAAACTGGTAAAACAGACGGGCGAGGACATTCCGGTCATTATCGTCTCTGGCAGCATTGGTGAAGATGTCGCGGCTAATGCAATGCGAACCGGTGCGAATGATTATATCCTCAAGAGCAATTACTCTCGCCTGATCCCGGCCATTGATAGAGAGCTGCGAGAAGCCAATAGCCGTAAAGCACGTAGAGATGCTGAAAAAGCCATTCAACACATGGCTTTCCACGATTCGCTCACAGGGCTTCTAAACAGGACTGGATTTGAACAGCGGTTAGAAAAAATGCACCTTTCGAGCAAGGAAGAAGGGATGACCCATGCACTGATTTACCTGGATCTTGATCAGTTTAAAATTGTAAATGATACCTCTGGCCATGCTGCAGGCGATGAGCTGCTTAAACAAATTTCATTCATGCTGGAAAGAAAAATTCGCTCAAATGATGTGATTGCCCGACTCGGTGGTGACGAGTTTGGTGTTTTGCTTGAAAGCTGCAAACTGGAAAAAGCCGAGTTAATCGCGCGCCACCTTTGTGATGCCATACATGAATACCGCTTTATCTGGAATGGCAAGATGTTCAGTGTGGGTGCAAGCATCGGACTGGTTGCAATTGATGCTAGCAGCACCGATGTTAACTCGTTACTTAGCTCAGCAGATATGGCCTGTTATGCCGCAAAAGACAAGGGACGAAACCATATACAGACTTATCAGGAAACCAGTGATGAGTTTGAAAAACGCCGTGTGGAAATGGACTGGGCAGGAAGAATCGACACTGCTCTTGAAAACAACCTCTTTTGCCTCTACCAACAGCCCATCATTCCATTGCAGTGTACAAAAAGCCGTAAACATTACGAGCTGCTGATACGCATGCGAGGTGAAAACGGTGAAATTATTGCGCCCGCTGCGTTTATACCCGCAGCAGAACGGTTTCAGCGGATGCAGAGTATTGATCAGTGGGTCATCAACTCGGCATTTGATTACCTGTCCCAGCAAAACATATCAAATGAACACTTTATTGCGATAAACCTTTCCGGACAATCTCTGGGGGATGAGACACTGTTTAAATTTGTTAACAGGAAAATTCAGGAATCCGGGACTAACCCACAGCACATCTGTTTTGAAGTGACGGAAACTGCTGCAATAGCCAATTTCAATATTGCGGTTGAATTTATTCAGAAAATAAAGCAGCTCGGCTGCAAGTTCGCACTGGATGATTTTGGTAGCGGTCTGAGCTCTTTTAGCTACCTGAAAGCATTACCTGTAGATTATTTGAAAATTGATGGTATTTTTATACAGAACATCACTACGGATCCTATGGATAAAGCCATTGTTGAGGCTATAAACTCTGTCGCTCATAAAGCCGGCATGAAAACCATCGCAGAATATGTTCATAGCAGAGAAATAAAGCAATGCCTTATAGATCTGGGAGTAGACTATGCACAGGGTTATGAAATCGGCAAACCTGAAGCCATAACGATAAAACCATGATTTCACAATAGCAGACCATGCCGGTTGCTACCCACCTGTTCGTTTTCGAAGTGCAGATACGATTTTTATTAAATTTGATTTATTTAATTCGGGTAAGGTTTTCAATTCTTCTACTCGTTGAGTAAAATTTTCAGTTGCCTGCAAACAATCTGATGTCATATTTTCCAGCTGCGCCGCACTGATATTCAGATTCTTTGCCAGCTTTTGAATGGCCTCCAGCAAACCAACCGGTTCATCTCGTCCATCAGGCATCTCACCATAGCTCCCAAAAGGCATAACAGACAACATATTATGAATGGCATAAGCACGCATGGGTGTTGGATCATAGACCGGCGTAAAACTCGCATCCCCCTGCTGAAGCATAACGGATAAATTCTCAAGATGCAGATCACCATTGCCCGTTAATATTGACATAATCAAACGCTTCATTAAATGCATTTTCCCATCTTTACGTTGAGTTACGATGTCCATTGGCGTTTTATCTATGGCTGTACCAATTGCATCATAACTATAACTGTAGTGATGGGAAATTGCCGCATCACCTGCGGCTAGAATGGAGTAAAGCGTTTCAGTAAACACCGGTGTCTGCACATCACTGCGATCAAAACGTTCGACGGCCAGCACAGGAATCCCCCTGATATCAGACAACCAGTATCGAGGCACATCAAAGCCGGCCTGCTTATGCACATCCAGTGCCAGTGCTTCCAGTTCATTAATGCCGGGATAGGCGGTATTCTGTTCAAATTTAACCACCACATCGGTTATTTGCGGTGCCACACCTCGGCTGGGTAAGCCAATACGATTATCCCAGCCGGTTTCTGGAATAGTGAGTAAAATTTTAGGTATGGCTCCACCAACACTGGGCGTGGGGCCAATAATATTAACCAGCTCACTGGCATCCTGGTCTAACCAGCTGAGCATGTCTTTTAGTGAAAAACCAAGATCAGCCGAAATTTCAAATAATTCGGCTGGGGGGGGGGATGCATACCACTGAAGTGCTTTTTCATCATTTTCAAACACATCAAGATGACCAATCGCACCGTGGCCTGCAATTTTTAATATTTCCCAGTCCGCATCCAGCCCCGGGGGGGGATGATGACCTTTTTTGGCCAGATAAGATAGCACCAGCTTGCGCTGGAAATTATGCTCACCTTTGGGAGGTACCAGTGACTGTATTGGCGGAAAAAAATCGAAGAACTCCGTTCTGGGACGTATGATAGTGTTTTCCTGAACCACTTCAGGCGCATAAAGCACCCCCAGACCAGGCTGCTGTAATGAGAGAAAATCCAGTTCATAGGTAAATCGGCAGTCCGTCGCTGTTAAATATAAACGACCCATTTTTACCGGTTTGCCGGATTGTCGGGTCCATACTACTGCCTGCCGATCACGCTGCATCGCTAAAACACCAAATCAGCGATTATTTGAACAATGATGCACTGTTAATTTTATTCATTAGCGGCTCATCGGGCCCCAGACAAAGTTGCAAACCCACAATACCCGCCAGCTTCTGCAAACTGGAAAGGTGCATATCGCCTGCCTTTTTAGCCCTCGAAAGTGCCTCTGCAGAAAGCCCGGCACGTTCTGCCAGATCTTTCTGTCTGAGCCCCTTGCGCCTGGCAAGCTCTATAATTTGCGCTAGCAACTGTGTGGTTATACTCATAGACTTAACCCTGATATCAATAGATAGCTTAATATTAGTACAAATTGATATAAAAGTCAATGTCACACATTGATCTATAAATCAATTGATTAAGTATTTTCTAATATTGTTGATATCAGGATCAATATTTACGGTTAAGTTGCGTTATTTAGATATTATAGATCATAAACGGTTAGAATGATTCAATGAATACACTAAAATCACCCTTAGTTGACAAAGGCTGGGCAGAGCATCTGCTTGCTGAATTTGAAAAGCCTTATATGGTGTCACTTAAAGCCTTTTTAAAGCATGAAAAGTCCAGAAAAAAAGCTATTTTTCCCCATTCAGGGCTGTGGTTTAATGCCCTGAACAGCACCCCGCTGAATCAGGTTAAGGTGGTAATTCTGGGTCAGGACCCCTATCCCACACCCGGCCATGCTCACGGCCTGTGCTTTTCCGTGCTACCGGATGTGCGCCCTGTACCAAAGTCACTGATTAATATATATAAAGAGCTGAATGAAGATCTGGGCATTAACAACACACATGGCAACCTGCAAAACTGGGCCGATCAGGGGGTGCTGCTCTTAAACAGTGTTTTAACTGTAGAATCCGGCCAGGCAAATGCCCACCAGGGCAAGGGCTGGGAAACCTTTACCGACAAAGTTATCACGCTCGTCAATGAACAGCAACAACCCGTTGTATTTGTACTCTGGGGAGCCTATGCACAGAAAAAAGGCGCTTGTATTGACAACAGAAAACACCTTGTTATCCGCTCATCTCATCCCTCGCCTTTATCGGCCTATCGGGGTTTTTCTGGCAGTAAACCGTTTTCCAGAATTAATGCTTTTCTGGAGAAAAATGGGCAGACAGCCATTGACTGGAAGGTTTAACTTACTGTCACTGAATAATGTCTCTTTTTTAACTATTCAACAATAACCGTTATCCGCTTTGAAACAGCCCCCACAAACGGCACCTGCGCATAAAACTCATGGCGGCCTTTTTGCAA
>UOFG01000198.1_pt1 | contig 11349 bp, 13 predicted proteins | sample 1988411 | NCBI WGS metagenome assembly UOFG01 (sample SAMEA4712194, study PRJEB27164) | hydrothermal vent metagenome | biome: marine basaltic hydrothermal vent biome; feature: marine hydrothermal vent; material: mineral | place: Pacific Ocean | collected 2011-06-14/2011-07-23 | depth 1689 m
GGAGCATCCTCAGTATCATTAAAATAATAAACACCTGCCTCTGATGTTAACAGCCGATCCACATGCTGTTTAAAAAGACTTTTATCATTCTGCCAGTGTGCTCTTTCGGGCAATATCAATAACAGACAGCCCCCGCCACACAAAACCCCGGACACCACACCCAATGCATCGGGGTTAATGGTATCCGGCACATCAAAAATCACCCGTTCATATTCTTCCCCCAGCTTTGTAGCTGCACGCGCAGGAGGGATAGCACTTTTCAACGTATTAGAAATGATGAGTGTGTTTTTATCTGCCAGGGATGCTGTAAGAAAATCAGCGGCCTGCTGCCTGCTGGCAGGCTCGCAATGAAAAGCAATCAGTCGGCGTTGCTGATTTTTTTTTAAATCAATGCGTGTTTTATTTAAAAGTTGAAGGATATGCTTGAGCACGGAGATTATTAGCCTGTAAAAAAACTAGTCACTCGCCATAGAAAGATATTTAATTCGTTCTTTACACAGACTTTCTGTTAACTGCTGCAAACACATTACCCGTTCTGCCAGCCACTCAATCTCTTCTCTGGTAATTTCAAAATGCTCGGAGTAACGCGCATCGATATACGCACTTTTTAAGAGCTGAAATCGCCTGCGGTGAACTTTGCTATCCCGTGGAAAAATCTCGCCAAATGACTTATTTTGCAACATTGCCAGAGAATTGAGTCTCGACAGATTGTGCGTATTGGGCTTGTAGTTGGTTTTTACCAGTAAAAAACAGGCATAGAAACGTTCAGCTACCTGATGAAGCTGAAATGCTGCATTTTTTAATTCACCACTGGACAGAACAGCCCTGTATGCCGTCAAAAAGCCCGTTGCGCTTTCAAACCATTGCGCATAATGCTTTTGCGCAATGACCTTGAGCTCCGCTGGTGTTATATTACCCGCCTGAACCAGCTCTTTTCCACTCGCATCAAGCAACAATATGCCTTCGCGTTTTATATCGGTAAAAAAATAATGTCCCTGCGATAAAGCCTCATTCACCTGCTCCAGGGTATGCACCAGAAGACTAAAAGGCTGCTTGATATACTGAGAAATTCGTTGCTCAGCGATTGTCCAGATTTTATACTCCTCAAGCAAATCCTCATTATTAAGAATCACCAGCACATCATAATCACTCATATAGCTATTCGCGGGGTCATACACCCACTTGCCCGTTGCATAACTGCCAAACAGTATGATTTTCAGGATACGACTGTGTTTTTTCCTGCCATTAGCAAAGCCTGTTACCTGCTCGAATTCATCAAGCAATACATCGACTATATATTTCAGATGTAGCTGGCGTGAAGCGGGCAAATGATCGAGACTGGTTTTCATGTGTTGATGGTACTATAAAAGTGTTATTTCGAGTAGCGATAGTGTCAGTTAAGCATTTCGAGCATCTGCAAAAAAGACTAAGTCAAAAACCATTATGCGAGTATCCTCTTTTTTGTCTCCGTCATGTAAAAAATCAAAGCCATTTTGTTTATAAAATCTTATTACTTCTGATTTATTGTAAGCATCCACAACAATAAACCGGCAGCCGGTTTTATTATCGGTAACAAAGCTGCGCTTGATAGCATCCATTAACATGGAACCAATATTGTCCCCTTGCTGACCTTTAGAAACAGCAAATCGGCCTATTTTTACAGCAGGCATACTACGATAGCGTTTTTCTGCTGTTTTCACTTTTTTCTGGATACGCTTAAAGCGTCTGCCTGTTGTAATATCGCGCCTTAAACCTTCATTTGAAACGCAATAAAAAGCAATAACTTCATCACCCAGATATAAAGCATAGGAAACTGCCATATATTCTATACAGGCAGCTTTAGAATCTTTCAGGTAGTATTCGTTTAAATCAAAGTCACCACAATCGAATGCGTGGCGATAGTCATCCGGCTTTAAGCGGTCAAGCCGGTAATTTCTGGACAAGGGTTAAGCCCTTATTTTATCGAACCCAAAAAGCTCATAAGCTTCTTTACCGCGCTGGATTTCTTCAGGAGTGGCTCGGCGTGTTTTATTACGCTCAAGCATTTTTTCAAATCGAACAGCATCTTTACCTGTTAGTACCGGTGTTTCCTTGATGGGTTTAGCCATGATAAATGTCCTGTTTATTATGTGATTACGCATCACACTACAATAATAGTGTACTGCTATATGAGGTTATTATATAGATAATAACAGGCTTTTTCAGCAAAAACCATCCGGCAATATGAAAATGCTTATGCTCAGTTAAGAAACATCATGGATTTCATAAAAAAGCGATTTAAATCAATGAGTTGCAGTCGAGCAAAAAACAGTAAATTTTGCATTAAGTTATTGGTATTACTAAAAATCATGTCTTATGGCCGATGTCGGATTATTGCATCCCATATACCTGTTTTACGGCTGCCGCTCCTTCTGGATCTATCTGGGGCGCTCTGTCCCCGATGGAGATGTGTTTTAGCATTACGAGTATCTCATGTTCCAGAACCATAAACCCCGGACAAAAAAAGACCTGCTCTTCGGCAGGTCTTTAATTTATATGGTGGGCCGTCCGCGACTCGAACGCGGGACCATCGGATTAAAAGTCCGGTGCTCTACCAACTGAGCTAACGGCCCATATTTTTACACTTAACAACTGTACTGGCGTTCGGACTCCTGTCCTCTCTTAACGTGAAGAGTTTGCCTGCCAGACCTCCTGTCTGGCGTTATCGGCTCCTTGCCCGCCGATAACCCAACTGAGCTAACGGCCCATATTTTTACACTTAACAACTGTACTGGCGTTCGGACTCCTGTCCTCTCTTAACGTGAAGAGTTTGCCTGCCAGACCTCCTGTCTGGCGTTATCGGCTCCTTGCCCGCCGATAACCCTGTTGAGCTAACGGCCAATATCCTGTCCTGAATCAGATTTGCCGCTTCAGGGAGGCGCGTATACTACCTGAATTTGTGGGAAAAACAAGACAAAAAAAGGACATTAATTAGATTTTTTACTTTGCTCTTTCTGATAGCGCGTGGGATCTGCAACACCCGCATCTTCAAAGCCCTGACGACGCAAACGACAGGAATCGCAGGCTCTACAGGCTCTGCCATCGGTATCTGCGCTATAACATGAAACCGTAAGCGCGTAATCAACGCCTTTATCCAGACCCATCTGAATAATCTGCGCCTTGCTTAAATCAATTAACGGTGTCTGAATTTTCAGATGGTGGCCTTCTACGCCGGTTTTTGTCGCAAGATTCGCCATTTTTTCAAATGCTCGGATAAACTCAGGCCGACAGTCAGGATAGCCGGAATAATCCACTGCATTTACACCAATAAAAATATTATCCGCCTCCAGCACTTCAGCCCAGGCCATTGCCATGGAAAGAAAAATGGTGTTTCTTGCGGGAACATAGGTTACAGGAATGCCTTCAGCCAGCTTTTGCGGTACTTCAATAGTCGTATCCGTGAGCGCTGAACCACCAAATACATTTAGATCCAGATGCAATGTCTGATGCTCGGTCACACCCATAGAATCTGCGGTGATCTTTGCTGCCACCAGCTCAGAGCGGTGCCTTTGCCCATAGTCGAAGCTCAGGGCATAGCATTCATAGCCCTGCGCCCTGGCAATGGCCAGCACCGTTGTGGAATCCAGCCCGCCGGATATCAGTACCACGGCTTTCTGCTTTTTCTCAGTCTGACTCACAGAACTACTCACTCAGTTTTCTTACCTGCCTGATTTTTCCAACGCTCACATTACCGACCCGACTCGTTATTCCACAGATATTTATGCAATTGCAACTGAAAACGCACATTCAACTGATCGGCAATAATCCAGTCTGCCAGTGTTTGCGCCGATAAGCCACTGTGTACCGGCGAAAACAACAACGGGCATTTATCCTGTAAACTGTACTTTTTTATAATAGATTTTGCCCAGTCATAATCATTTCGACTACAAAGCACAAACTTGATCTCGTCCCTGGAGCACAGCAGTTTGATATTCTCATAGCGATTTTTCGGCTCTTCTCCTGAATCCGGCGTTTTAATGTCCATTATTCGATGAACTCTCGAATCTACCCTGGAAATATCCAGCGCGCCTGAAGTTTCAAGGGAAACACAATAGCCTTCATCGCATAAGCACTTAAGCAATTCGCCGCAGTTGCGCTGCGCCAGTGGCTCACCGCCAGTCACACAGACATATTGCGTACTATACTGTTTTATCTGCTGTATTATTTTAGACAATTCCAGCCACTCGCCACCACTAAAGGCATATTCCGTATCACAGTAGCCACAACGCAAGGGACAACCTGTCAGGCGCACGAAAACTGTGGGTAGGCCCACAAAAGACGACTCGCCCTGCAAAGAGAAAAATATTTCAGTAATGCGCAAACGCGCTTCAGCTGACATCACTCAGGCACTCACCAGCAACACAGTCAGGCAATGCGCCAGATATCAATGCCCTTCACGCTTCATGCGCTGCAAACGCTCTTTGGCCTTACGTGAAACCGTAGTGCCAGAAAATTTACGAATAACATTATCAAGCGCTGATCGGGCAGATGCCCAGTTTTTCATTTCAAAATACGTAAAACCGATTTTCAGCATCGAGCCTTCCACTTTGCTGCTTTCAGGATACTGGCTAATCACTTTCTCAAAGGCCGCTAACGCCATTTTATACTCTCTCGATACCGAATACGCCTCACCCAGCCAGTACTGTGCATTGCTACCGTAAATACTCTCCGGGTAGTTCTGCAAAAAGGCCTTAAATGATTTAATTGCCTGCGGGTACCGACCTTCCTTTAACATATTAAAAGCCGAAGAGTACGCCGATTTACCATTCTTATCACCATCACTCACCGCCGTTCCTGCACCAGCCATTGTGGCGGCAGCCAATGAGCCACCAGGAGGAGGCACAGGTGAAGATAGGCCTGTTGTAGTACCTGCACCACTCCCCGGAGGTGCCATACCACTGGGTGGTGTACCAGCAGATGCCCCCCCTCCCTGAATTTCCAGATCATTCAAACGACGATCCATATCCTGATACAGATTACGCTGTCGCTGTTTAATGAGCCCCAGCTGATGCTCCTGGGCTTCCAGTAAACCACGCAGGCTGGATAGTTCCTGCTGAATCTGCTCCAGGCGTTGTGACTGCTCCATTAAAACCTGACTACTCATCAAATTTTCCAGCCGTCCCAGACGCTGCTCAACACTTAAACCTTTTTCAGCCTGCAAGGAGGAACTCACCACCATTAACAGCACAGCAGTAGACAACGGTTTAAAAAATAATTTTACTGATTTTAATCGCATTATTTCGCCTGAGACATATATTAGTTAAAGCTGAATTTTCTAATTCCAGAAATTTTGCACCGTAGTCGCTCGCCGGACGATGTCCGTCGAACAACCACAGAGCAGGTAAAACTACTTCGCTTCGTATACCAGTTCCACACGGCGATTTAAACGCCAGGACTCATCATCATGCCCCAGCGCCACTGGCTTTTCCTCACCATAGCTAATCACCGATACCTGATCTGCATTCACCCCCTGAAACATCACCAGACGACGCACAGACTGCGCGCGACGATTGGCCAGTGCAATATTATATTCCGGGCTGCCACGCTCATCCGCATGACCTTCAAGGCGCACGGCCATATCCGCATTGGCCGCCAGATACTTGCCGTGATGCATAATCAGTTCCTGATACTCAGCGCTAATCTGATCACTATCATAGTCGAAATAAACCACCTTTTCTGCCAGCACATTATTTGCATCGTTAATGGCCGATTTCTCATACGAAACCGTTGGGCCATTCAGGGCCGTACCATCCTCTGTATTTGCGCCATCCAGGCCACCCGTTTCAGCCCCCGTTTGCTGATCTGTCTGCTGCATATCAGCATCATCTCTTACATTTTCAGGATCGCCACAGGCTGATAACAGGCCCACCAGTACAAGCGTGGACACCAGTTTAGTAAATTGCATTATTTTCTCCCAGTTAATATATTCATTGTGTTTTCAAATCGTTATAAAGGGCGCAACTATAATGTGTTATACCCTGCGTTTTTTCTCAGAAACCCGCCTTAAACGGTCCCCATGCCGGTTCCCTCACACCGCCTTCTGAGAGCACCAGCTTCTGCTGAAAACGCCCATCAGCTGACACCGCCGCCAACACGCCCTTAAATTTATCTATCGTGGCATATAAAATCATACTGCCATTGGGTGCGAAGCTGGGCGACTCATCCAGCGGACCATCCGTTAAAACCTGCACAAAGCCCGTCTGTAAATCCATACTGGCAATTTTAAAAATATTCCCTTCCCCCTGTACAAACACCATGGTTCGCCCATCACTGGACACCTGCGCACTGCTATTGTATTTGCCTTCAAACGTTACACGTTTAGGCGTTCCGCCATTCAACGGCATGCGATAAATGTGCGGATTACCCGCTCGGCTGGACGTAAACAGCAGCTCATTGCCATCCGGTGTCCAGGCCGGCTCGGTATCAATACCCCAGTGTTTTGTTAGCTGACGAAGTTTTTTTGTGGCCACATTCATAATATAAATATCCGGGTTACCACCGCCTTTCGATAAGGTCAGCGCCAGCTTTTTACCATCAGGCGACCATACCGGCGCACCATTAATACCATCAAATGATGTTACCTTACTGCGCTTCTGATTAAACAGATTTTGCACATAAATTTCCGGTCGGCGCTTTTCAAAACTCACATAAACCAGCTTGCTGCCATCAGGAGACCAGGAAGGTGACATAATGGGTTGCGTTGAATTCAGCACCGTCTGCGGTTTATAACCATCCGTATCGGCCACCTGCAACTTGTATGAAGGTTGTGTACCCTGTTTGCGCAATACCGTCACGTAGGCAATTTTGGTATCAAAAGCGCCCTTCTGCCCGGTTATCTCTTCATAAATCAAATCACTAATATGATGGCTAACACTGCGCAATGTCTGATCCGTTGCCGAAAACTGAAACCCTAAAACCTGTGTGCCCTTAAAAACATCAAGCAAACGAAAGCTAATTTCATAATGATTAGGCTGAATAATATTCAGCTTTCCAATCACCAGATGATCAACGCCCGATACCCGCCATAACTTGTAATTCACCTCTTCTATATCTTTAGGCTGCGCTAATAATTTGCCCTCTTCAATCGGTGAAAACTTACCACTGCGCCGCAAATCAGCGGCCACAATATCAGAGGCATTAATGCTCACCTTTGAAGCGTTCTGCGGGGTCTTTCCAATAATCTGAAAAGGCACAATTGCAATAGGAACCGCACTATCGGCCCCTTTGGTAATTTCAATACGCAGTGCGCCCTGAACAGCCCCCAGCAGAAACATCTGCACCAATAAAGCTATAAAAAGGTCGCGATTTAAAAATTTTCTCATACGTCGGGCCTGAAAGTAAATTTCAATTTCTTCTCAAATACATCATTATTCGGCGCTTCAGGTAAAGGCGATGCTTTGCGCACGGCACGCTCAACGGTGCTCTTAAAGGCATCACTGCCTGAGCACTGTTTCATCTGCACATTTTGCACTTCACCAAAGCGGTTCTGTTCCACCATTATTTCACATGACCAGCCGGAGGTCATGCTTGCAGGTGCATTCCAGTTCAATTCTACTTTTTTCTGTATCTGATAGATATACTGCACCAGCAGTTTCTGGTTTTCTGCACTTTGCTTAACCAGCCGTCTTTCCTCTTCCAGCATTTGCTGGCGCATTTCAGCTTCCTGCGCCTTGCGCCGTTTTTCCGCTTCTGCCGCATCCGCCTTACGTTTCACTTCGGCTTGCGCCGCGAGCTTTTTCTTTCTGTCCGCCGCTTCTTCTGCTTTACGCTTTTTCTCTATCGCCGCCAGTTTCTGCTGCTCTTCCTGACGCTTTTTCTCCAGCACTTTCTGCTGTTTCTTCAGCTTCGCCAGTTCCTGCTTTTTCTTCTCCCGCTCAGCTTTATCCTTTTTAGCAATCTCTTTCTTCCGCTTTTTCTCTTTTCGTTTCAGCTCTGCCAGGCGTTTTTCTTCCTTTTTACGCTGCTGCCGGGCTTTTTTTGCTGCATTGTCCAGCTTGTTCTTCTGCGCCGTTTGCTGCTGACGCTTGCGGTTTTCCGCCTGTTTAAATTTCTGAACTTCTTTTTCTACCACACTGGCATCAATCACCACGGCCTTTACCGTGTCTACTTTCTGTATAGCCGGCATTTTGGGCGCACTGGGGTTATTCATGCTAACCACGAGTATCGCCACTACCCCCAGATGCAGGGCGAGCGATAATAAAAATAGAAACGGGTGTTTTCTAAACTGAGAAAGAAGACTGGAGTGCATAGTATTCTGAAGGCTCTTAAATTCTTACGGCGCTATTCGGGCCACATTATTCACCACATTATTCACCACATTATTCTGGCACATTACTCTGGCGACTCTGTCATTAAACCCACTTTTTCAACACCGGCTCTTTGCAATAAAACCATCGCATCAATCACCTGTCCATAGGCCACTTCTCGATCTCCCCTCACCAGCACCGGTATTCTGGGCTTTAACTGGAGCACCGCCGCAATGCGATTTACCATCAACTGCGCATCTATCGGTTTGTCTGGTTCATCGCCTATATCCAGATAAAAATCACCTTTTTTATCCACCGACACAATGACCGGTTCCTGCTGATCGGGTGCTATCGGCTGTGCGGCAGCCTGTGGCAGATCAATTTCCACCCCCTGCTGCACAATCGGCGCGGTAATCATAAAAATAACCAGCAGCACCATCATCACATCAATATAGGGTACCACATTGATTTCCGCGATTGGCCTGCGTTTTTTCCCCGATGCCATGCCTTAGCTCACCCCTTCAGCTTTCGGTGTTCTGGCGGCGGCAGATTTTTTCCCACCCTGCATTTTTTTATGAGACTGGCGTTGCAGCACGGTGGTGAACTCTTCCATAAAGTTTTCATATCGCCCAACCAGCCGCTCAACTTTATCTGAATAACGGTTATAGGCCACCACCGCCGGTATTGCCGCAAACAGGCCCATAGCCGTTGCAATTAAGGCTTCAGCAATGCCCGGCGCGACCATATTCAGCGAGGCATTCTGCACTGCACCCAGCGCGGTGAATGAATTCATAATCCCCCAGACCGTACCAAACAGCCCCACATACGGGCTGATTGAACCAATCGTTGCGAGCAGTGAGAGATTAGCTTCGAGCTTGTCTTCCTCGCGAGAGAGCACCACTTTCATGCTGCGCTGAATGCTCGCCATCATAAAAGCCGGGTCGCTGGTGGTTTTATAGGAGCGGGCAAATTCTGCAAAACCGGTTTCAAAAACTTTTTCCATGCCTTCACGGTTTAGCCTGCGTTGGGTCAGCTGAGTGTATAGCTCGCTCAGATCCCCCCCCGACCAGAACTGGTCTTCAAAGCGCTCCGCTTCGGCGTGAACTGTTTTTAATAATTTATTTTTCTGGAAAATAACAAACCAGGAAACAACCGATGCCATGACCAGCACCAGCATGACAAACTGCACCAGAAGACTGGCGTCCAGAATCAGGTGAAGAAGTGATAAATCAGTCGACACGATCGACCTCCCTTAAAAATTCGGCAATAGCCACTGTTACGGACACAGGCAGCACAACGGGTTTAAAGGTATCAGCCTGCAGGCAGGCCACACGAATCTGGCCCTGGCACAGAATGCGATCCTGCTGATTACTGCGGAATATTGTCTGTTCAAATAACATGCTGGCTTTCTTAAGCTCCTTAAGGCTCACCGTTACCGTGAGGTCATCATTAAACCGTGCGGGGCTATTGTACTCCAGCTGAGCGGAACGTACCGCAAAAATAATATTCTGCTGCTCAATTAACTGATTCTGCTCAATGCCCAGATGACGCAAAAGCTCAGTGCGCGCCCGCTCCATAAATTTCAGATAGTTGGCGTAGTAAACCACCCCCCCCAGATCCGTATCCTCGTAATAGACTCGCACCGGCCAGCTAAAGTTCATTTGCGCCATAACGCCACCTGTAATTCTGTGCTGTACATAAGTCTGTGCATTTTAATAACTGAGTTGATCTGTGCTGTGATACGGTTCTACTTCATGTCAGTTCAGATGATTATTCGTAACCATTCAGCACATTTAAAGTGTGCCTGGAAAATGTAAAAAACTAACCGTAGCTATTCAGGTTGCCTCCAGAATTCGTCAGTTTAAGGCAGGAAATGTGAGCATATACGCATATGTGTCCATTTCCTAACGCCAAAATGGCGGATTCTGGAGGTGAGCTGAATAGTTACGATTATTCTTCTTCAAACAGCTCACCATTCACATCACCACCCGTGGGTGGCTTCAGCCCCAGGTGGCGATAGGCATTTGCGGTGGCCACACGCCCCCGGGGCGTGCGCATTAAAAACCCCTGCTGAATCAGATAAGGCTCAATCACATCTTCAATGGTGTCGCGCTCCTCGCCAATTGCCGCCGCCAGGTTCTCCACCCCCACCGGCCCGCCACTGAATTTATCAATAATGGTGCTGAGCAGGCTGCGATCCATATTATCAAAGCCATAGGAATCGACCTTTAACATATCCAGCGCTTTGTCGGCCACGCTTTTATCCACTCGGCCATCGCCCTTCACTTCGGCATAATCGCGCACTCTGCGCAACAGGCGATTAGCAATACGCGGTGTGCCTCTGGCTCGACGGGCAATTTCAAGGGCGCCCTGCGCATCAATCTGCACATCCATAATTTGCGCAGAGCGTTCTACAATGGCACATAAATCGGTAATATTGTAAAACTCAAGGCGCAGCACAATACCGAAACGATCCCGCAATGGCGAGGTTAAGGAGCCTGCACGGGTGGTGGCACCAATCAGTGTAAAGGGGGGTAAATCCAGCTTAATAGAACGGGCCGCAGGGCCTTCTCCAATCATAATATCCAGCTGATAATCTTCCATTGCCGGATACAGCACCTCTTCAACCACCGGGCTCAGCCGATGAATTTCATCCACAAACAGCACATCGTGGGGTTCCAGGTTGGTGAGCAGGGCCGCCAGATCCCCGGGCCTTTCCAGCACCGGGCCGGAGGTCTGGCGTAAATTAACCCCCATTTCATTGGCCACAATGTGCGCCAGGGTGGTTTTACCCAGTCCCGGCGGGCCAAAAATCAGCAGGTGATCCAGCGCCTCTCCCCGATTACGCGCCGCCGGAATAAAAATATCCAGCTGCTCAGAGGCCGTGGGCTGCCCGGAATAGTCTTTTAATAGCTTCGGACGAATAGCATGGTCAATACCTTCCTCATCCCCGGCAACCTGTGCGGTTATAATACGTTCATCCATTATTTTTTCGCCGCCGCCTGTAAGCTCAGGCGAATAATTTCCTCTGCATCCAGCTCATTGCTGTCGATTGCGCGCACCA
>UOFG01000202.1_pt1 | contig 11281 bp, 9 predicted proteins | sample 1988411 | NCBI WGS metagenome assembly UOFG01 (sample SAMEA4712194, study PRJEB27164) | hydrothermal vent metagenome | biome: marine basaltic hydrothermal vent biome; feature: marine hydrothermal vent; material: mineral | place: Pacific Ocean | collected 2011-06-14/2011-07-23 | depth 1689 m
AATGAAGAGGCTTGCTGCTGGTGGCACATTCTATAACAGGGAAGTCAACCACCAGCTGGGCAATGCTGAACTCAGGTTTCAGTTATATGAGCGATGAGCTGGCACCATTAGCGCCTGGCACACTGCTGATACACCCCTATCCTCATGCTCTGTGCCTGAAGGGCGAACCTCCCCTTTTTGCATTACCGGAAAATAGCCTGATGACAACACGAACGATTCATGTGCCTGTCGAGCTTTCTGGCGGCGGCGAATGCCTTGCTCCGGTGACTTTGAAGTACATTTTTTATCTTGAGTTTGATGAGGATATTGCTGAGCCGGATATCAGGAAAATCAGTACGGCAGAAGCATCGGCAAAACTGTATTCAAATAGTCTGAATATACTGGCACATGAAAAAGGTGAGCATGGTATTCTGGCCGCGATATCGGTTGCGAAACAGACGGAGAATTATGCATTAAAATCAAATCATCTGGATAAAACCTGTGAACAGATGAAAATATTGATGGACAATAATTAAATGTGACGGGAAAGTGCCTGTGTTTTCTACAGATACGCCACTCAGATCAGGCGCTGACGTATTTTCTTTGCAGCGGCTATTTTTTTCAGGCAAAGGATTCTATGGGTACGATTTGAGGGCGAATGAAGGAGGGGGTTTCTGTCTGAATCTACCGCCTGATGTGCAAGTAATATGTCGTTAAACCAGTAATTTAGCAGCATATTCTCGCCTGTTCTCAACACATTAAAAGGCGAGGCATCCCGGCCTTTTTTATGGGCTGGAATACGTTTTTTATATTAGTGTGGGCGACGAGGTACGCGACGACCTGGGTTATTTCTATGCTGTCTTCCTCCGGTAGGCTGCTGGCCTGAACCTGTTGAAGCAAAAGCAGGTAATGCTGCCATCGTCATTATAACCGGCGCGGTATAAGCCGCTTTTTTAACAAAATCACGTTTGTTTTCATCGACTTCGTTCTTGTCTGTAGAATTTTCCATAACAATTGTCCTCATTTTAACAATATTAAGTGCATTTTATGAATACTGATTGCAGCTCATAAATATGAACTGCCCGTATTTATTATAGCCAAAGAAAGCCAGAATAACAGTTATTCAGTCGCTATTTACCTGCATTTTTTCCTGGCGATACCGCCCAGAAGAAGCATGCCGGAAGCAAATAGCCATACAGCGGCTGGCAAGGGAATGGGAGCCATAGTATAGCTATTTGCAATCCAGTTCCCTTCTATACCTGTACCCGTGAAATCTGGAAGCACTACACCACCAGGACCCAGCTCTCCTAAAAAGCCCCATGAATCAAATGATCCGCTAATTGCTGAATAGTTTATGCCATCGAATACGCCATTATTGAAAAACAGGTCGCCCCCACTTGAATCTTCCAGCTGATCCGTATAGTCGATGTTTCCAACCTTAATGACCATGTTGTTAACGCTCAGGGAGAAGTCGATGCCGCTTATGCCTGCACCAATGGGGCTGTCATCAAAAACACCAGAAGCACTAATGATATCGCCTGTAGAGAGACCAAAGGGATTGGCGGATGATGCCGTAAGAATTTCACCGTCAACGCTAAACTGAACCAGCGCTGCACAGGTTTGATTACTGATTAATACTGAAAGCCCCAGTAAGGAAATAGCTGTCAGCTTTTTTATGCTTATGGTTTTCATATAATGTCCTACACTACTTAAATTATATGCATTTGTTGTATCCTGTCTAGCATTAGAACAGGAACAGAGTGTCTGCACAATCCCCTGAACGAGGCAGGGGTGATGTCTGTTTCAATCGGCTCTCTCTAAAGATGACACGATTGAAGATACTCTACACATATTATCACAATACATAAATTATGCCACATTATACTTAATACCTTTATATTCAGACATTTAGATGAAATCCGGGTATTTTACGGCCAGACTCCCCATCATTATTGTAAATAATTCCGACTATCTGACATATAACGACATCTTTTTTAACTACTTCAGCTGAGCGCCTGGAGCCATACTTTCGAGTGCTCAACTGATCTTTTCAGGCTTAAGTACTCTTTTTATGGTCCGGTATTAACCTGTGGCTTATTGCTTTCTCTAGTTATAAGGGTAAGTTAAGGACACCTCTATTTATTGATCGGCCCTCTGTGCGATCTCTCGTCAGCCTGAGTTTAAAGTGTAAGCTATTCATTACAAAGCGTCTGTTTGCGCATATTTGGTTTAAAAAGAATAACCGGGAATGAGCGCAATACGGAATGATAATGCATATTATTCTATTTAACATAATATACATTATGCGCAGTTAAATGACACATCCGTTAAAATAGTTTCTATATAGAATATAAGTTAAACAAACTATTTAACTCATTGTTTTTGTAGAAATATTATCTGCACACTGGTTTATACACCGGGTATGAACACATAACGGTGGCAGGACAGTTTGCGCTACTGGCATTTATCGGGATTAGAATTGACCTGGCTATCTCTCAGGGAAAGCCCAGACTCGCCCATTTTGCGCTAACTCATTGACAAGTTGCACAGGTACAGTGGTATTACACCGTACTGGCATTCATCAAACAATAATCTTTACTTGTTGATAAATAAGCGGATAATATGTCAACTAACAACCGCTCGGGCCATTCTACAGCGCCTTATAGCTTCAGGCTTCACAAAGGGCATAATTCATTTATTAGAGGCATCAGTTTTATATATGCCGGAAAACCAGACCGTGTTTAACTTTTTTGTACCACCTGAAAAACTACAGATAAATGAATATAGCCAGTTATATGGCAGCAGCCCATCACTTGCACTTGCCGAACTTGCGCTGGCCAAAACGCACCCTCTTGCTGTTATTACGGATAGTGTCAGCCATGCACAGCAATTACGCCATGAGCTAACCTTTTTTACATCAGGTCAATGCACCATACTTGAGCTACCTGACTGGGAAACATTGCCCTATGATATTTTTTCACCTCATCAGGATATTATCTCTGAGCGCTTAACAACCCTCTATAAACTGTCGTCGATGCAATCGGGGGATATTCTTATATTGCCTGTTTCGACACTTCTACAGCGATTGCCGACTAAATCGTACATAAAAGCACAGGTTCTGATGCTAAAGCAGAATCAGCATCTGAGTATTGATGAGTTCAGGCGTAATCTGGAGCAAAATGGATACCAGTGTGTTTCGCAGGTAATGGAACATGGCGAATTTGCAATTCGCGGCTCTATTATCGACCTCTATCCATCCGGCCAGAATTTACCCTTCAGAATTGATCTGTTTGATACCGATATTGATACCATTCGCCGATTTGATCCCGAATCACAACGCTCACTTGATGCGGTTACATCCATTGAAATTCTACCCGCCAGAGAGTTCCCGTTTAATAAGGAAGCAATCAGTGCGTTTCGCACTCGCTACCGAGAGATGTTTTCCGGAGACCCTGGTGCCAGTAGAATTTATCAGGATATTTCCCAGGGAATAATCCCCAATGGCATAGAATACTACTTGCCGCTGTTTTTCGATGAGCTGGATTCAGTTTTTAGCTATTTGCCTCGTAACACGCTGTACTGCTTTGACAAAGGCCTTGTGCAGACCGCTGAGCAATTTATGCAGGATGTTAACAGCCGTTACCAACAGCGCTGCCATGATATAGAGCGTCCTGCAGTAAAACCATCATTGCTCTATTTAACTGCGCTGGATGTCATTGCCCATTTAAAGCAGCATGCCCAGATACAGATCCAGACACATAAGAACACACCTGAGCAAAACGCAGAAGACCTGCCTTTTATAGCGCCCGTTCAACTGGTCTCCACAAGTAAAACCGACACCCCTGTTAGTCGTCTGATCTCGTATATCAGTCAGTACTCTGGGCGGCTGTTACTAATTGCTGAATCGACTGGCCGTCGAGAAATGCTGCTGGATATGCTACACGATAATCACCTTTTTCCCCGTGTTTTTGAACATTGGGATAGCTTTATCAACTCAGAAGACCCGCTCGGCATTAGCGTTGCGCGGGTGGATCGCGGCCTGGGCATTAGCGAGCCGCAGATATGTATTCTATCGGAAGCGCAGATATTTGGTGAGCGTGCTCAGCAGCAGCGGCGAAAAAAAACACGTACCCGAGATGCCGAAGCGATTATTGGTGATTTAACGGATCTGGGCATTGATGCACCCGTAGTGCATGAAGCACATGGTGTGGGCCGCTATAAAGGCCTGCAAAAATTAAATGTAGGTGATATTGAGGCTGAAGTACTCACTATTGAGTATGCGGGAGGCGATTTATTATATGTTCCGGTTGCCTCACTGCATTTAATTAGCCGGTACAGTGGTGCGGATGAAGAGCATGCACCACAGCATAAGCTGGGCACTGAAACCTGGTCAAAGGCACGCAAAAAAGCAACTAAAAAAATCAACGATATTGCAGTGGAAATACTCGATATTCATGCCCGGAGAGCGGCAAAAGGGGGGCTCGCTTATGATATTAATATGGATGAATATGATAGATTTGCAGCAGCTTTCCCCTTTGAAGAAACACAGGATCAACAAAAAGCCATTAATGCTGTTTTATCGGATCTTTCAGAAGCAAAAGCGATGGACAGAGTTGTTTGTGGCGATGTTGGCTTTGGCAAAACTGAGGTGGCGATGCGCGCGACATTTGTAGTCGCTAATGCAAACAGACAGGTGGCAATACTGGTGCCCACTACCCTGCTCGCTCAGCAGCATTTTCAGAACTTTAAAGACCGTTTTGCAGACTGGCCATTTAAAATAGAGTGCCTGTCACGTTTTAATTCCAGAATACAGCAGGAACAGGTTATTGCAGAGTTAAAAAATGGCAATGTCGATATTGTTATCGGCACACATAAGTTATTGCAGAAGGATATCGACTTTGATCACCTGGGGCTTTTAATTATTGATGAAGAGCATCGTTTCGGTGTTAAGCACAAAGAACAGTTCAAAAACCTGCGCGCCGAAGTTGATATATTGACCATGACGGCAACACCCATTCCTCGCACGCTCAATATGTCATTATCAGGCATGCGTGACCTCTCTATAATTGCCTCCCCTCCTACTCAACGCCATGCGATTAAAACCTTTGTCTGCGAGTGGGATGATCAGACAGTACAGGAAGCCTGCCTGAGGGAAGTCAAGCGTGGCGGACAGGTTTATGTTTTGCATAATGAAGTTAGAACCATTGAAAAAATGTGCAAAACACTGGAGGCCCTGATACCAGAAGCCTCAATTGAGTTTGCGCACGGGCAGATGCGTGAAAGAGACCTTGAGCGCATTATGCTGGATTTCGTGCACCAGCGATTCAATATTCTTGTGAGCACAACTATAATAGAAAGCGGTATAGATGTGCCAACTGCAAACACTATTATAATTAATCGCGCTGACAAACTGGGGCTGGCGCAGCTGCATCAGATCCGGGGGCGTGTTGGTCGCTCTCATCACCGTGCATTTGCCTATTTAATCACACCTCCCAGAGCAATGATAACGGCTAGTGCCGTAAAACGGCTGGATTCTATTGAATCGCTGGAAGATCTGGGTGTGGGCTTTACCCTTGCCACCCATGACCTCGAAATTCGTGGCGCAGGCGAGCTATTAGGCGATGATCAAAGTGGTCAGATACAGTCTATCGGGTTTACACTGTATACAGAATTGCTGGACAGAGCCGTTAGATCGCTCAAATCAGGTAAACTACCGGATCTTGATAAGCCCGTGCACATGGGAACTGAAATAAATCTGGGCGTAGCGGCATTGCTGCCTGATGATTATATATATGATATCCACACACGGCTTATACTCTACAAACGCATTTCAAATGCAGGTAGTCAGACTGAGCTGGATGATCTGAGAGTTGAGCTCATTGACCGCTTTGGTCTGTTGCCTGATTCTGCTAAAAACCTGTTTGATGTAACATCACTGAAGTTATTAACACAGGATGTGGGCGTTGAAAAAATAACCGCTGTTGATGCGCTGATAAGAATTGTATTTGATTTGCAGGCTAAAATAGACCCTGCTATATTAATTATGTTAATACAGTCTCAACCAGACATCTATCAGCTAAAGGATTCTCACACCCTGATGATTAATAAAGAAACAACCGAAAGCACGCAGAGAATTAAAATATTGCGAGATACACTTGCATCACTTATGCCACAGGAAGCTGCCTGATGAACAAACTGCTTACCCTATTGCCCCTTGTTTTACTCCTGGCTATCCCTGGAGTGAGCTTTTCCAGCGCCACAGGGTATATCGTAGAGCTCATAATATATGAGGATCTACAAGGGCGCTATGCCCACTCTGAAGACTGGCGTTTTAACGACAAATTACTGCATGCACAAAAAGGCCTTAAGGGCCGACCCAGCCGAGATGACCCCCAGTTTGCAGAACTGGACTGGCGCAAAGGGAAACTGGCAAAAAAATTAAAACGCATTTTAAAAAGCTCACAATATAATGTGCTGGTAAATAAGCGCTGGAAGCAAACAGGGCTTGGCCGGAATAAGATTATTAGCATTCCGATTAACACTGGCCCCGCCTCACACGGTGAGCCCGACGAGAGCGCTGAGAAAGAGGCCCCGCATTTACATGGGGCTGTTACAGTCACTGACAGTTCAGTTAATAGTACTCAGGATACAGCCGCTTTAACATCTGGGGAGGCAAATTCTGAACACCCCGGCTCAGATAACATGGGAAGTGCACTGGACACGCCTGAAATGAAACCCTATGTAACGGGTCAGGTTTCTCTTATTATGAGCCGTTATTTACATTTTAATGTGGATTTGCATTATTTTAAAGCGCGACAAACTGAAACGGGCGGTAAAAAGTATGTTTCATACCCCGTTTTTTCTGAGCGGCGTATGAAAAGCAAAGAAGTTCACTATATTGACCACCCGATGGTGGGTGTCATCGTACTAGCCACACCTTATAAGATAAAACAACGCACTGATGAGCATAAAACGACTGCTTATACAACACACACACACTAGTGGCCTGCCTTATGTATGGCGGTGAGCTCATTCACCAGAGTTCAGATGAATATGGCTCGATTGAAGTGGTCGATTTTCAGCCTGCATTGCGCAGCCTGCACTTCGGCAATAAAACCCAGCAATCAGCCATGCTTTTATCCAGTCCATTCATTCTTGTGCATAAATACGCACAGGCAATGATGTTGCCACTGAGCTGGAAAACCCCTCAGCGTGCACTGGTTTTAGGCCTGGGGTCTGGCTCAATTGTTAAATATCTCTATAATTACTGTCAGAATTTAAGGGTTGATGCTGTAGAGCTGCGCGGTGAAGTCATTGAACTGGCAAAACGGTATTTTCTCCTGCCGGAAGCAGATGAAAGGCTGCATATATATAATGAATCAGCATTTGACTGGATAAACACTCGCTCAAATGAGCTTTCTCGGAAAGAGTCGCAAGTGGGTTATGATCTGATTCTTGTGGATATGTTTTTAACGACAGATACCGGCACAGATATTACCGTCAGTGTGCCTTCACATATTAATGCATTAACTCACCTGCTAAACCCCGAAGGCATACTGATCCTGAACCAGCTTGGTGATAGTATTTTATCTTATCCCGGATTAGACACTCTTCGGGCAAACTTTCCTCAACAGCTGTACTCAATCAATATCGAATCCGTTAATTCAATATTACTTGCGTCTAAAGCCGCACTACCTGAAGCCATTGATAAAACAGGATTCTGTGATATTGAGTTAAGCTACATGTTGCCCTTCAGGCACTATTTTAACAGCCTGACCCCAGTGTCAGCGAGTTAAGGGCTGAGCCTGACGGGTGGGGTACGTACCCCACCCTTCAACAGGCGAAATGCTCCCGGCCTGGCGGGAAAAAATCGACGATGTGAGACATCCAGCCAACGACTTTTTTAATAACATCCGCCACTCAATGCTCAACCTTGAATTAATCAGTTGAACACCTTAAAGTGTGCCTCTGAGAGTGTCATGTTCATAAATATGGGGCGCAATAAAAAAAGCGTGATACAGCTCACACTAGTGCCTCTCACCTTTTCGAAGGGCAGAAACTTGACCTTGCGCACAGTTTTTGGGGTAATTAACCACCATAATCACTCCAGATTGTAAAATATCTAAACGAAACAAAAAGAAATTTGAATAAAAGCATTGTTTGACAAAAGAAACCTGATAAAAGAACTGCTGTTTTCTACAGCATTAACCCAATCTCTAATATTACTGAAGTTTTAGGCTTCCAGGGTATATACAATGCATATTAGCGCGCTTAAAAATATCGCTCAAATTATATTTGTTGCTCTATTTCTCTCAGCATGTACAGGCACCGAAGATATCAATAGCGGTACAAATAAACCTATTGATCTGACAGATGCCATAAATGATGTACAGACACCAGCAAGTGATGAGCAGAACCCCACCGCTCCTGGCAATCTTCGCCTGTCGGGTGTTACACAAAGCGACTCACTTTCACTTATCTGGGATGCTTCTACGGATAATGTTGCGTTAGGCGGTTACTATGTTTTACGCGATGGCATTCAAATTACCGGCGACCTGCTAACTCAGACAAGCTTTACCGATACGGGTGTTAGCGCAGGACAGACCTATGAATACAGAGTAGTTGCGGTTGATACTACTCAGAACACAACAGACAGTAACCTTCTATTAGCTACAACCGCAAGTGCCCCCTCGTCGCCATCAGCCGATATAACGCCACCTTCCATTCTGGCTGCTACACCTGATAATGGCGCTACATCCATAATGCCTGACGCTGTTGCCATCATTGTCGATTTCAATGAAGCCATTAATCCAGAAAGCCTTAATGGCTCAACCTTTACGCTAAATAACGGTGCTACAGGCACAGTTATTATATCGAATGGTAATACCCGAGCGCAACTTGTCCCCTCAACAAACCTTATGCGGGGCACCACTTATACCGCTACACTGAGTAACGTGAGCGATATTGAAGGCAACCAGCAGAAGCAGACATACAGCTGGTCATTTAGCACATGCGGCGATACTGCAGAGTCCACCTATACTATCTCATGGGATCCCGTCATTGATGCTGACCTGTCCGGATACAAGGTATATTACGGGCTTTCCGGCACGCTCAACAAGTCCAGTGCATCTGTAAATGTAAACACTCAGACAAGCTGGGTAATGAGCCCTGCAGCTCTGGGCTTTAAGCCCTGTGATACAGTACATATAGCCATTACTGCACTGGGTACAAATAAGGGTGAGTCGGCTTTTTCCACTCTGATTGCTGAAGTAATTAACTAAAGATCAAGGGCACCTCTATTCATTGCTGGTGCCCTCTGTCCATGGCTATAGATTGTTCCCTGTTCAGGATCAAAGCCTGTTTTTGAAAGCATGCCCAACTTTATAACCATGGGCCTGGTGAGAAAACGTAACGCAGAGAACATAATCAATTATAGAGGTGCGCCCTGAAAGAAGGGGTAGCGCCCCTCCCCCTCTCTTATATGATGAATGCCCCCTTACCGCCTTACCGCCCCCCACACCCCGTCCCGATTTCAGGCCGATACGTGCTATCTGAATCATGCTAACGGCTGTATTACGCCTCATTTATACCTCACTTATCCGAGATTATTAAGTGCGATAAAATTATAGTCAGGTATAATAGTCAGTCTTGCAGAATCATATATCAGTCCTGTGTATTGATAAATGAAATATCCTTATCTTTCACATGATAACAGTGTGCTCCTGGCGTACTACAGGAAAAACAGACATATACGCCTTGCGTAAGTCCTGTCAGGGCACAGACTCCACATTGTATAGCGCACATACCCCAGGCAGTTAAACAGTGCTAAACAGACACACAGGCAAGACACATATATATATGTATATTGACTCAAAGATACCTCTAAAACTGAACCTGATGTTTCAGGCTTCTCCTGAACTACCCATCCAGATGGGTTTGCCTGGCACATAAAACATCCATGAACTTATTATTAATTACAAACCTGTTTCCCACGCACTTTGATCCCGAACGAGGTATATTCACATTGCAGCTTGCAAGGCGTTTGCAAAAACACTGCAATGTTACTGTGCTTTGCCCCCTGCCCTGGTTTCCTTCAATCAGCCTGATACAGAACAGGAAGTGGCAACAATATTCGCAGGTAAGCAGTCAATATACAATAGAAGGCATCAGGGTATACTCCCCAAAATACCTGCTGATACCTAAAATTTCAGAGAATATCCATGCTTCACTCATGGCGAAAAGCCTGAGCAGATGCATTGCATCATTGCACAAACAACACGCTTTTGATGTTGTTAACTCCCAGTGGCTATACCCTGATAGTGTGGCTGTAGACAAAGCTATCCACTCTTTAAAGCTCCCCCATGTTGCAACAGGGCTTGGCAGTGATATAAATCGCGAACTCTACCAGGCTGGAAAAACGCAACAGATAATGAAAATGTTGCAGGCATCAACTGCAATCACAGTGGTATCCAGTAACCTTAAAAATGAACTGATAGATCGAAAACTACCCGCAGATAAAATCACTGTCATTCCAAATGGAATTGACACAGATAAATTTCATTTGCTTGAGAAAAATGAATGCAGAAAAACCCTGCAATTAGAACATGACATTCCTGTAATATTGTATATAGGTCGATTGAGCACAGAGAAAAGCATTAAAACATTAATTTCAGCGACTCAAAAACTCATTAAAAACGAGTATCCCGTTAAAGTTTATCTACTGGGTGATGGGCCACTGCGAATTGAGTTAGCCGAGCAGGCCAAATCTCTGGAAATTGATAAAAATATAGTTTTTATGGGGAAAGTTGATCACAATGAAATTGGCACATGGCTAGGGGCTACAGATTATCTCTGTTTGCCCAGTATTATGGAAGGTTGTCCAAACGTTATACTGGAAGCACTGGGTTGTGGTCGGCCTGTAATTGCTAGCCGTGTAGGCGCAATACCCGACATCGTTACCCAGAAGTCAGGGATTTTATTTACACCAGAAGATGTAAGTGAGCTTTCCTGCTCCCTTGAAAAAGCTATTAATACAGACTGGAGCGCTGAAGAAATAAGCCGATCAGTTGAAAAATACTCATGGGAACATGCTGCTGAGCATTACTACAACGTTTTTGATTCAGCTATAAGCAAAAAATCTTGACTATTATAGAGACCGACAAATAATGCCTTTTTCTATAATAGCCTGTAAGACCTCAGCTAAAATATCAACAGTTAACTCATAGTCGTCATGAAATAACAAAATATCTCCATCCCTGATTTTTTCAGGTGCAACCCTCTTTAAAACTTCATCTCTGCTATA
>UOFG01000167.1_pt1 | contig 11242 bp, 9 predicted proteins | sample 1988411 | NCBI WGS metagenome assembly UOFG01 (sample SAMEA4712194, study PRJEB27164) | hydrothermal vent metagenome | biome: marine basaltic hydrothermal vent biome; feature: marine hydrothermal vent; material: mineral | place: Pacific Ocean | collected 2011-06-14/2011-07-23 | depth 1689 m
AATCTCTGGCAAGCGGTGCGTTTCTTCAAAATGCACTTATTGCACGGGTGACTCTGGCAGCAGGCGGGGCATTAACATCGTTTCTTTCGCAGATCGTGCAACCTCAACTGGCTCAGAGTCTGGTTAGTCTGGCAACATCCGCTATGCAAAGTGGTCGTATTGCGCCGGAAGCGCTTCTGGGCTCTATGCTACCCGGGATACCTGGAGCAGACCCTGTGCTTTCAAATGCTGGTTCACTCGGCCCGATCCTTGGCACCGTGGCACAACGCACAATATCAAAAGAGATCACACCTGAAGTCGCAGCCACCGCGCTGCTGCCATCTCTTTCGCCGATAACAGATAAGGCCGCACAGGCCGCAGTTAAGGAACTTGTCGGTGATGAGCCAGCAGTCGTGTGATATATTGAATACCCCTGCACACCCCCCCACAGCATTTGTCGCAGCGCTGAATCCTCGCTGGCGGCAACGGGCAATGATACGTTCTGGCCTGAGTCTGGCTCTGTCATTTCTCTGTTTTATATTGTACTGGCAGGACGGTGCAGTGTGGCAGTTTGTTCTCGTTAGCATTTTTGTTATTTTCACTGTTGTGCCACTTATGCTTGTTAGCGCGTGCAACCCGCCTCTGACGGTCACACAGGATCATATTATTTTACGTGCGCTGCGAAAGCGAGTACTGCCTTTTGATCATATTGAGGGTGTTTTGTATGAGGCAGAAAATCACCTGCCAGGGATAAAACTTTCCTCAGGAGAAACCGTTGTTATTCCCTGGCATCTTATTGATGACCCCTCAGGTGCTTCTGAGGCGATGTGTAATATGCTTCGATGTGCTAATGACGGCCAGGGTGTCGTCGACAGGTAAACCTCCGGCAACACCCACCTGTTAAAGTAACCTGACTAACGATTAACGGCGAATAGTTTTTTAATAATATCAGCTTAACTTACGGGCATTGGCAAGGGGTTTTCCAGACTTAAGCGACAGCCCCATCTTCAAAACGGATCATTTGCACATGCCATTCCTCTTTTGCCGAGGTCGTTAAAATCAGGCATGAAGGCCCCCCTCGGGTACGTGTAGCACCTGCCGCACCGGGGTTAACGACCCAGGGTTTCTGGCTGTCATCAATTAGCATGGTATGCGTATGTCCGTATACAATCACGCGGGCCTGGGGGTGTGCGGCTCTTAAGGCGGCGTGATCGGGCTGGTGCATTCCATGTTTGTGTCCGTGTTCTATTACAATTGTACCACCGGCAAGCGCTATTTCGGCGATGGCGGGCAGGGCGTTAACAATCGCTGTTTCATTTTCGGCCCATATGCCCACAGCATCATTATTGCCGGTTACAGCTGTTACCTGTGAGCAGATGCTGTGCAATTGCTCCAGCACATGCGCGCCGCAGATATCGCCTGCATGGATAATCTGTTCGCAGTCTTTAATGGTTTCAATAATATCAGGACTGATAACACCGTGTGTGTCTGAAATAATGGCGATTTTTCGGCTGTCAGGCATGGGGGGTGTCATGGGTGATATATCCTGTCACAGGTAATAAAAAGCCGCCAGAGGAGCGGGCGGCAAATGAAGTGCTGTTTTTCCTGCAACAGGGATTATAGTAATTTCTGGCAGGTGTCTGGACAATCCCCATTAAGGAATAGAAGGCGGTTATTTATTCAGCCTGACTATTATTTAGAGGCGGGTGAATCACCTTCTTCAAGCGCCGCTTTTCTGGCTTCTTCCTGTTTGCGGTTGTGCTCATTTAGCTCGGCCTCTTTTCGGTAGGCCAGTACTTCTTTGCGCTCTTCAGCACGTTGATCACCGGCACCTGTGCGCTCTTTAATGCTCATTTCACCAAATAACACCTGTTTCATGAGTGCGAAACCAAATTGCATAAGTGCAACATCGTCGTTTTCGAAGCGGGCAAATTCTTCAGCACTAACATCGTACATTTTCTTGAAGCTATCGCTGAGTATAAAACGGCGGAAACGATCGACATCGTAGCTGGCCATAAAAAACAGCTGTAGACTCATCTCTGAGGGTTTTCCAATGGTGGGACCGGTGGATTTTTTCTTCAATATAATGCGATACCAGTCACGGTTGAGATCATCGAATTCTTCAACCGCCTGCTCCTTGCGATAATCAGCAATGGTTATTTCACGCGCTTCATCGTGGCCTTTGCAATGCGGTTCTTTTATCAGAAGAAAGTGCCTCTCGTCTTCTTTCATACCCAGTGCGCGCATGGACAACAGGCCAGAGGGGTAGTAGCGACAGGCGGTAGGGCGATCTTCATAAATGGAGCAGCCGGATTCTTTCATAAACAGGCAGGCGCGCGCTTCAGTGGTGCGCAGCTTTATTCCCGGAACATTATGTGAATCTATTTCATAGGGCACGGTGTAGTCTTTGAGAAAATCAGTGGAGCTGATGCCCAGGTGCGTTTTCATGCGAATAATATCGTAAGGGGCCAGCGACACATCGGCCTGAGCGCAGCACTGGTTCCAGCAGGAAATATCTTTGTGGCAGCGGAATTTCAGTTTGTCTTCCAGCTCCAGTCGGGTGGGCTCTACAGGGCTGTTGTGGGGTAATTCGAAGGTGTTTTCGCTCATGTCTCGTGCTCTAAAATGTCAATCTGTAAGGGTCTGTGGTGCCATTCAATATGGGGCTAAATCGCTGAATTTCAAGGGGGATTGAGGATAAGTGGCAATCTGGGCTGCCAGGGCTTAAGCCTGATGGGTATTATATTACATTTTGCTACTATTGTCGTTAGTTGCTGAGCTATGCTCACGGGTGTGTATCTGGGGGAATATTTTTGTGCAGGCATAAAAAAAACCGGGCTCCCCATGAATCAACATGGGAAGCCCGGCTTTTAATCTAACAACTCAAATAAAGACTTACTTGAACAGTTTAGATTTATCTACCAGATCAACGTGTGCACGTTTGAAACAGGTGAACTTTCCAGTTTCCTTGTCATAGATAGAGTTAACAAAGCAATGCCAGTTTTCTTCATCTACGAAGTTCTTATCCGTACGATAGTAGAAACCGGGGTAGCGAGATTCCTGACGGAACTCGATGTGCTTAAGATGTGCTTCAGCAGTGATTATGCGGTGATAGTTTTCCCATGCACGAAGTAATTCGTGAAGGTCTTTGGCACGCATTTTCTCTGCATCTTCTTTCAGAGAATCAATCTTTTCGCCCGCAACTTTCATCATCTCAGCGTTAGTGTTGTAATAAGTTGCAACACCTGCTACATATTCGTCCATGATTTTCTGTAGACGGAACTGAAGCATTTTAGGCGTGATGTAGTTAGGGTTAACGTCGATAGCCGTTGAATAATCTTTAAATTCAAGATAAGTCTTAACAGGCTTCCATACGTCAGCTACTAATGAGTCAATACTTTCAGCAAACTCAGGCGTGTGAGTATTGTCCAGGCAATATTTAACCATTGCTTTAGCAGCGAGTCGACCTTCAGCGTGTGAACCTGAAGAGAACTTGTGACCAGAAGCACCCACACCGTCACCCGCTGTGAATAAGCCGCTTACAGTCGTCATGCCGCGGTAGCCCCAGTTCCAGCCTGCTGGCAGGTGATCAGGCACGCCTGCTTCTGTTTCAGTAGTCGGTGCGCCAACATCAGTAGGCCCCGAAGTCCAGATGCCGCAACAACCTGAGTGAGAACCTAACAGGTAGGGTTCAGTAGGCATTAATTCAGAGTTTTTCTTCTCTGGCTCAATGTTTTCACCTACCCAGATACCACACTGGCCAACACACATGTCAAGGAAATCTTCCCATGCTTCAGCTTCCAGGTGCTTAACTTCGCGAGGAGATAACGTTTCACGCAGGTTGCCTAATGCTGTAACCGTATCCATCCAGATAGGGCCGAGGCCGTCTTTCATTTCTTTGAGCATTAAGTGGTTACGCAGGCAGGATGCAGGAACTGCAGCTGCGCCGTATGGAGGATAGTCATCCAGCATTGCTTTGTTCTTTTCCATGTACGCTTCGCCATAGGCGTTAGTCGCTTTAGATTTGAACAGCAGGAACCATGCGCCAACAGGGCCGTAACCGTCTTTGAAACGCGTCGGTACAAAGCGGTTTTCCATCAGTGTTAACTCAGCGCCCGCTTCAGCGGCCATTGAGTAGGTAGAACCTGCGTTCCACACCGGGTACCATGCACGACCTGTACCTTCACCCACTGAACGTGGACGGAAGATGTTTACACAACCACCAGCCGCCAGCAGGCATGCTTTGAATTTGTAAACTACAACCTTGTTTTCACGCGTAGAGAAACCAACCGCACCCGCAATACGGGAAGGATCGTTCTTATCGTTAAGTAATTTAACAATGAAGATACGCTCTTCGATGCGATCCATACCCAGTGCTTTTTTCGCCGCTTCCGCAACGATCCACTTGTAAGATTCACCGTTGATCATGATCTGCCATTTACCAGAACGTACAGGCTTACCACCATCTTTCAAAGATGTCATACCTTTGGAACCGTCGTAACGCTCACCGTTTTCGTCCGTTTTCCAGATAGGCAGGCCCCATTCCTCGAACAGGTGAACAGACTCGTCTACGTGACGCCCTACATCGTATGCCAGATCATCACGGGTAATACCCATCAGATCGTTTGAAACCATACGTGCGTAATCAGCAGGATCCTGCTCATCACCAATGTATGTATTGATTGCAGACAGACCCTGTGCAACCGCACCAGAACGATCCATTGCTGCTTTATCAACTAATTTAACAGTCAGGTCAGTGCCTTCCATCCAGCGCATAATTTCGAATGCCGCGCCACAACATGCCATACCGCCACCGATCAGAAGAATATCGCATTCTTCTTCGACAACGCTTGGACTCTCAAAAGTACCTTCAGACATTATATGTTTCCTCTAAGGTCTAATATTTAATATTTAAATCGTATCGTTACTGATCTTAATTGCAGATTCTTATTTGCAGATCAGTTCGCTAGGATCGCCTGAACGGTATCCTTTTTGCTCATCATGGTTGAAGAAACCGGGCTCTTCAATTTTAGCCATGTCAGCTTCAGGCTTGCCTGCATAAGGGTCGATAGAACCTTCAGGTGTTGTACGAATAGGGAATTTGAAGCGTTTCATAGTGCCGTTACGGAACTTGATTGTCCACATAATTGAGTCAGTACCACGAAGAGGCTGCACAGAGCCGCCCAATGGAACAACGTCAGCATAGTGACGACATTCGATTGCATTCTGTGGGCAGATTTTAACGCAGGAATAACATTCCCAACATTGCTCTGGTTCCTGGTTGTATGACTTCATTGCATGACCGGTTTCAGAACCGTCTTTGTCAAGCTTCATCAGGTCGTGCGGGCAGATGTACATGCAGGCGGTCTTGTCTTGACCTTTGCATCCATCACATTTTTCAGTACGTACGAAAGTTGGCATTCGTATGCTCCTTTGCTGGTTTATTGTAAGACTTACATTTTTTAGCAAAAGCTATTGAATTAAATTACGAATAACTCTCATCAAGAACTAGTGCAAATTATAGCGGCCGGTTGGGCCACCCTGTTTTATGAATCCAGTCAGGCTGGCATAACCGGCCAGAATTTTTTGCAGGAATGTCCTTTTCCCCGGATGATAAAGGCTGAAATGCGGCCTGGCAACATCAGCACAGGACAGGGCAAAGTGCTGAATTCCGGTTGTTTTCCCTTATTCAGGGCAGGTGAACAGTAGTCGCTTTAAAGTCAAAACACAAACACAATTATCTTTACCCAGATAAGTAAATTTTATTTAATTTCTGTGAAGCAGTGCAATATTGAATGAATTTAAAAAAATCTATTTAAAACAACAGCATAGAGAGAAAAGAAGGGGCGCAGTAAACCAGGCTATATAAGGAAACCCTAAATTTTCGAAATGCGAATAGAAACCATTCTTAACTGCGTGAGGGGTGGGGGATATTGATATGCCGGGTTAGTAATAATCTAACTTGATCTGTGTCAATTAATAAAGGCATTATGATACAGGCAAGTCAGCCGAACGTCCGAGCGTGGTGCTCGTAGCTCGGCTGATTAATTCAGATTTAAGGTGCGCCAGGAGTAAAGCTCAGGTCGAAGGCATTGCTCCAGTCGATGCCATTGGGATATACACTGTCCAGGTATGCTGCCGAATCAATTGCGTTGCTTCTCCAGTCCATCGGGTCGCTGCCCTGGTTCTGTTCCTGTCCGGCAAAACCGCCGCTGAAGTCGAAAACCGCATTTAGAAAGGCGTTGCAGTCATCGCCGCTGCTGGCACATTTATCGCCGCTAAAGTAATCGGCATCCAGTGCCATACCCGTTATAATCAGATCAAGTGAAGGGTCAAAGGGGAGCCAGCTGCCACCGCTTGCGGGTGTTGTGCGCCCACCACGGTACTCAGATGAAACAATGGTTTTACTGATGTATTCCCAGTCTCTGTCAAATTCAAAAAAGTAGATGTCTTTTTTATCGAACAGATAATTGCCCATGTGGTTGGCACTGGTGGGGTTAAGCGCCAGTGGCAGGCTGAAATTCTGGAACTCGGCAATTGCTGCACCGTTGCCGAAGCCATCGGAGACGGTGAACAGCTGAACCTGAGGGGTTTCGCTGATGCCTGGCACGGGTAAAAACTGGGCTCTCATGCCGATTAGCCCCCGGGCTACAAAAACCTTATCCAGTGGGCCGGCATTGAGGTCTTTGCTGATGCTAATGCGCATGCCATCAGCCCAGAGGTTATTCTCATCGAACTTCAGGAACATATCGGCGATTTGTGTACGGCTATTGAAATTAAAATCCATGCGCATCATAACGGGGTCATCCACTTTGCGGTTTTCCCAGTTAACATTGCTGGCATTAATGACCAGGCGACCCTGGTAATCGGTACTCGATGTTTTATTCCAGGAAATATAAAACTGTGATGTTTCACCAGCAATGGGTGGGCTGGAGCGAGTGTAGCCATAATACATATTAATCGTGGTTTGTGTATCCGACTCATCGACTACACTATAATGGGTGGGTTCATCCGCTTTATAAGTGGCATTATCCATATTATTTTCAGTTTCTTTTATCTGTCCATCGTGGGGTACTACGGTGGAGATATCAATTAATAAATCGGCAATGCAGGTCCAGCTGGCCATAACCGATACCATAAAGCGGGTGCTCTGGTAGCCATTGCGGAAAGGGTCTTCCTCGTCAATGCCATTGTAAAAGCAGGGCTGGCCCGTGCCAGAAGCGGCAGACAGGGTGATTTGCTGCATTTTGCTCGCAGCAGATGAGTTGCTGGCAGATAACGTGTTCAGTGTTTTTGATGCGCTTTGCACAGAGGCATTACTGCTACCACCGGTCAGGCTGTCGGGCAGGCTCAGATCAACAGACAGGCTGTCTGCGGGAGTGCTGTTGTTACTGCCTGAGCCACCGCAGGCGATAAGCAGACAGCTGCTCAACACTAACAGGGATAATTGCAGGGTGGTTCTAAACATGGTGGTTCTCCTCAAAATTTCAAACGTTGTATTTGTCTTCGTAATAGAGGAGACTCGGCGTGGACTTTTATTTGAAAAATTTTTATTGGTTGTTCGTTTTTCGTTGATGGTTAAAAGCCAGGATAAATAATTGTCATTATTTTTTCAAATAATGATAATTGTATTGTCTACCTTTAAATGAGCATTGATTTTTCCAGGTTTGGTAATTCAGAATTTAAAGATGATGATAAGACAACGCTTATTATTAATTGCATTATTACTCAGCAGCCAGTGTATGGCCGCAGAGCGCCCATTGTCGCTGCCTGATGACCCACGCCAGTCGATTACCTGGTGGAAATCCCATCGTATTAGTGCAGATAAAGATGTTCGGGTGGCGCAGGCAGAGGGTGTTTTTCAGAACCTGTTACGGGCCTGGGATAATGCCCGGCTTGAGCCGGGCCTGTATGTTGTGAACTCGACAAGGGGGGCCTGGGCGGCCTCGCTGGCCGATGGCAATATTTTATTGAGCCGGGATGCCATTGATAGCTGCATGCGTTTTGGTGAACAACGCGGGCAGCATTTGCTGGCGTTTGTACTGGCCCATGAGCTGGCTCATCAGCGAGCGGATGATCTGTGGCATCAACGCTTTTTTCGCATGCTGGATAAACGGGCGGAGAAATCGGCACGCCAGGCATTACAGCGCCTGCAACTGGATGAAAAAACCATTGCCAGTTTACAGCAGAAAGAAGCCCAGGCAGATCATGATGGGCTGATATTAATGGCCAGCGTGGGCTATGACCCTTATCAGATACTCGATAAGCAGGATTTTTTTACCGCCTGGGTGGAAAATATTCAGGGTGAATCATGTCGGTCTGAGCAGGATAGCCCAGAGGGTAGTTCAGTGGCGAGCGGTATTGAGCAGGCCTGTGAGCAGGCACGGCTCAGGGCATTGCGCAGTCAGGCCCAGCTGAGTGCGCTGGCAACACAGACCATGTTATATGAGCTGGGTGTGCAGGCCTTTGTGGCGAAAAACTACCGCAGGGCACGAGAGTACTTTAGTGCCTACGCCCGTGATTATCCCGGACGTGCTGTTTTATCGGCACTGGGGCTGAGCTATCTGGCAGAAGCGGTGGTGGCGCACCACCAGCTGATGGCACTGGGGGCGATTAAACAACCCGCTTTTTACTATCCTCTGATGCTGGATGCTCGTGGCGATGCCGCCCCCGGACATGCCTCGGTGACCCGCACTGAACCCGGACAGCAAATGCGGTCTGCTGCTGGTGGATTAATAAAAAAATGGCGCAGGGAAAAGCAGCTGGCATTGCAGAACAGTATAAAGCTGTTTGAAAAAACCATTCGTCTGGCACCTGAGCATAAAAAAAGTTATCTGCTGCTGGCTATGGCTTATTTGCTGGAGGGCAACCGTTATATGGTGCGCGGTGTATTGCAGGGACGTTACCAGAAAAAGTTCGGCGATGATGCCGGTGTGAGCCTGCTACTGGCCATGAGCCAGGCGCTGGATGCTCAGCCCGCACAGGCAGATAAGGCGTTTCAGCAGTTAATCCGCCAGCAGGCCGAAATAAAGGCGGGAATAAAAAACAGCGTAGAAAATAATAGCGCCCTGTCGGAAAATCTGCTGTTATATAGCAGTTACTACAACTATGCCGCTTTGCTGCGCTTTTCAGGCAAAGCAGAGCGTGCCCGCACGTACTGGAAACAACTGGCACAACAGGCGAAAAAATCAGGTAATAGCCTGCTGTTCAGGCTGGCGCTGGCTCAGCTCACACACAAAGGAGGGGCATTATCCTCAGGCTCATCACCCCATGAGCCGCTATTACAGGCCCCCACAATAAACGGCTATCGCCCTGGCGACATGATCAAAGCGGAAGATACGGGCAAGTTTAAAGCGGGTTCTCGCAAGGTGGATGATCTGTGGATTGACGGTGAGCTGCATCAGGTGTATCGCCTGGATAATGGCAGCCGTTTTATCACGGATGCCCGAGGCAAAATTATCAGTGCCTGGCAGGATATGGGCAGGGCCTCTGTTGCTGGCAGGGTGCGTTCTGGTGATGCTGCTGAGCGACCGTTTAAAACCCTGGGCATTCCGGACAGGCATCTGCTAATGAGCAGTGGTGAGTATCTGGCCTATGATCAATATGGCCTGGCGCTGCACCTGAACAATAATAAAGTGCAGGGGTGGTTTATATATATTCCCTGAACAGAGAAGCGCTATAGAACTGCAATAAGGTTTGCAGGCTGGTGGTGGGAAGTGAGCAGCGGCTTTTAACGGGCGAAATTTTACCTATAATAAACACATACCTTTATATTTACGGAATAGATTTTTGCAGCAGAATAATACCACTGATCAGGATGTAGAGTCGCAGCGGGCGCTGGCACAGCAGGCGGCCAATGGGGAAGAGGCGGCCAGACGGCAGGTGAACCAGCTGGTGGAATCGATTATTCGCTATCAGAGCCGGCGGTTTTGCGTGCGCTTTTGCCGTGAAAACAAATTTCACTCTATTTGCACACTGCATCCGCCCGTGGCGCAGCCCATTAACAGGGGCGCATTATGTGAATGGGGCAATGCCAGTTATGGCTGGATGCTAAATGACCTGTGTAGCTCGAACCGGCTGCTGAAATATGAAGGGCGTAATGGGGCAGGGCTGTCGGGGTATCTGTATCAGATTGCGAACTCACAGCCATTTTATGAGCGCTGGAAAGACTGGCGTTTTGGCCGCCATGTTCATGTGCCTGCCTATATTAAGGCGCTAGGCCCGAATGCGGGCCGGGTGTTTATGTTATTACGATCACATGAGCCCGTAGAGGGCATTGCACAGCAGATGTCTGGCCTTATGCAGGAGCCGTTGCTGGAAACCCGGGCGTTGTGTCAGCAGATAATCGTATTACTTACCCGTAAAAAACGTCTGCACCTGCTTAATCCGCCGGTGAATATTTCGCTGACTGAATCGGCGAATGCAGAGTCCTCATCGCACCAGCAGGATCTGGCCGATTATGATGAAAGCGGCGAAGATCAGCAGCAAAAGCAGCAACTGAGCCGTGCCTGGGAAAAGCTAAGCCCGGTTGAGCAGTTTGTGCTTGAAGCGCTGAGCATTGAAGAGCAGGATGCCCGATATGTATTGCAGGCTTTATGTAAAATGGATGTGAGCCTTAAAAAAGGAGTGCCAGCAAAGAAAACCAGTGTGCAGCAGCTTTATTATTTTCGCCGTAAAACGCTGGCAAAACTGGCGGAGTCTATGGCATGAATAAAACCTGTATCCGCCCTGAAGATACGGATTCAGGTAAAAATTACCGATATTTTTTTAAAAATACCCGCATTGACTGTCTCTTATAAGTTATGAATACAGAACATCCCGAAACAGACGATTTAAACGATTACCTGCTACAGCCTCAACGGGCCGCATTTAGTGGCGTGCGCCTGCACCTGGCGGGTTGTGCCGAGTGTCGATTGCAGTTAGCGGCGCTTTCATCATTGCAACGCTATTACCCATCATTGCAAACCGCCTCTATTGATGATGCACTACAGCAGGAGATAGCAGACTATATTGATGGATCGGTTAGTGGTGAGGTGGCGCTACAGAACATTAAGCAGGACCCGGCGGCACTAAAAGCCGCATTGCACTACGCCAGCCATAGTGCGGCAATGAATGAACCGGCACGGCAGGAAAAGGCGCAGTCGCAAAAAACATCATTTGCGCGCAGTTTAGTGTCATCGCTGGCTCGCCTGTTTGAATATCGCTCATCGGTGTGGCTCTCCGCATCGGTGAGTGCAGCACTGGTCATGGTGCTGGCCGTGCT
>UOFG01000095.1_pt1 | contig 10789 bp, 10 predicted proteins | sample 1988411 | NCBI WGS metagenome assembly UOFG01 (sample SAMEA4712194, study PRJEB27164) | hydrothermal vent metagenome | biome: marine basaltic hydrothermal vent biome; feature: marine hydrothermal vent; material: mineral | place: Pacific Ocean | collected 2011-06-14/2011-07-23 | depth 1689 m
GGGGTGAACGGTGCCATGCTCATTGGTTTCATTATAAAAAACACTCGGTGCTGCTTATGGCTTAATCCTAAATTCATCAGTTGACCGCGCAATAGTGCGGTAAGTTATTGAGGATATTGAATATTTTATAATCTCGCTATTCACCCGTTCGGTTTTGTGCATCCCTGCACGTCCACGCTCTTTTGCATCCCTGCAACCGTGATATTAGTGCATCCCTGCACGTCCACGCTCTTTTGCATCCCTGCAACCGCGATATTAGTGCATCCCTGCACGTCACACGCAAGCGAAGGGCTGGGCCGTTTTTGCGTGTAAAAATGACACGCTTTATAGCGTGCCAAAGGCACACAACCGTGCAACAACTCCTTTTTTGACTACGCCCCATATATAGACAGGGTGCTCTCAGAAGCACACTTTGAGGCGTTCAACTGATGATTTCAGGTTAATGGGTGCCGTGCTAACAGACCCAGAAACAGGCAGTTTTGAATATGTATGGATTATTTTTCATGCAGGACGATGTGTGATGGATATGTTGGCAGTGTTTTTATACAGACTTGTCAGTATATAATTCTTCAAGTTTATGTGCTGTTAATGGTCTGGAAAATAAAAATCCCTGAAATGAATCGCAACCGTGCTTTAGTAGAAAATCAGCCTGATCCTGGGTTTCAACACCTTCGGCGATGACTTTTAAACCCAGGCTGTTACCCATTGCAATAATTGTTTTTGCGATGATTTCATCGTTTTTATTGCCCGGGATATCGGTTACAAATGAACGGTCGATTTTTAATTTGTTAATAGGGAGTAGCTGTAACTGACCCAGCGAGGAGTATCCGGTACCGAAGTCATCCAGAGAGATTGAAATACCGGCATTCTGCATTAAATTTAACTCGGCTATCGTATCGCTACTTTGCTGAATCATTAAACTTTCAGTTATTTCAATTTCTAAATTCGATGCCGGGAAACCGGCTTCATCGAGAATGCTCTGAACCTTTTTATAGCAGCCTTTGGTCAATTGCATGGCAGACATATTTACCGCCATCTTTTCGATGCTCAAACCCTTATCCAGCCATTTTTTGCCCTGTAGACAGGCCTGGTGCAATGCCCATTGACCAATGGGCCTGATTAGCCCGGATTGCTCTGCAATTGGGATGAACTCATCGGGAAACAGTAATGCTTTTTCCGGGTGTTGCCAGCGAATGAGTGCTTCTACGGAGGTAATGGTATTGTTTTCAGTGTGGTACTGTGGTTGATAGTGCATAATGAATTCATTTTCTATCAATGCCTTTTTAAGCTCATCTTCCATTTTAAGGCGGTACTGAATGGCTTCTGTTAATGCGGGTTCGTAGCATATAAAGCGATTTTTTCCGTTTGTTTTTGCCTGATACATAGCGGTATCTGCATGCTTTAAAAGTGTCTCAGCATTGGTCCCATCGTCTGGGTAAATACTGATGCCTATGCTGGAAGTTATTATCAGTTCTATATCATTCACTGTCATTTTTTTAGACAGTGATGAAATAATTTTCTCGGCGATAAGCCCTGCATTGTAAGATTCAGAAAGGTTTTCTGCGAGCAGCACAAACTCATCACCACCATAACGGGCTAAAGTATCACCTGTGCGTATGCAGACGCTAATTCTTGAGGCGGTTTCGGTTAAAACCCGATCGCCCATTTTATGACCATGGTTGTCGTTTATTTTTTTAAAATTATCAATATCAATAAAAAAGAGTGCGAGGTTAGTTTTTTGCCTTTCGGCGCATTCAATGGCGTGGTTTAATCGCTGGTTTAAAAGAACGCGGTTTGGTATGCCGGTAATAATATCTTTATGTGCTAGTTCCCATAGTTCCGTTTCATTTTTTTCACGTTGCAAAATAATGCCGGCAATATTGGCTGCAACGCTTAACAGGCGTTTTTGAAAAGAGGTAGGCTGAACAGTTACGCTACTGGATAAAGCAAATGAGCCTATGGTCTGGTCGTCTTTTGTTTTAATGGGGTGAGACCAGCTGGAGAGAATATTAAATTCGGTGCAGTATTGCTGGTAATCGACCCAGCGAAAATCAGTTGATGTGTTTTCTACGTATACAGGCTCGCCGCAGTAAACCGCTGTGCCGCATGAGGCGGCAGCAGGGCCGGGCACAATGCCGTTCAGTAATTGTATAGCCTTTTCACTTATGGTGGGAGCTGAGCGTACGTATAATACCTGCTCGCTACTATTTAATAGCATGATTGAGGCGCTAAAGGTTGTTGTGCAAACCTCGGCCGCTTCGCATAATGAGTCCAGGATGCTTTGAGGCCCTTTGCCCACTGCGACAGCTTCAAGAATTTCTTTTTCTAAAATCAGCAGGCGTTTGTTTTGTTGTTGCATATAATCGGGTGCATTAATATCTAAATCAATCTCGTTTTGCATGTTTACGTAGTATCCACTGAATTTATTTCTAATTGATACGCATTGGATGTAAACCCGGGAATAGATATTGACACTGTTAAACTCATGTTTCTCTTTAATTCTGAGTTTGGAAGGGCAATTCGAACAGCAGCCGGGGGGTGCTAAATAGTCATGGAGCATCCGTGGTTATTCAGTGTGTGTATTTTGAAACATCACAGGAAAGTTGTACGCATTAAGCATTTTATATGCTTCGCATACTGACTATGGCGATATTATAATATGAAAAGCAAGTCCTGTAAGCTTTATTCAATGTTGTTCGGCAAGATTTTTCTCATTTTGGTATGTCGAATGGTATCAAACAGCACATAGCTTTTCTCGATTTGCTGGTAGCCCATCTTTTCATAAAAGCCGATAGCATTTTCTCGTGCGTGTAAAAATAGCATATTTATCGATCGGGATAGTGCATATTTTTCCATGTGCCTGATGATATTTCGCCCGGTTCCTTTGAGCTGGTCTGAGTCACGCACGGCCATATAGCGTAATTGTGCGAGATGAGTCTGTGGAAATTCAAGGCGGGCGACACCAGTAGCCTGTCTATTTTCAATGGCCATTATATGGTAAGCGTATTTTTCCTGATCATCCTGTTCGCTGCCTCTGGGCTGATTCCAGGGTTTTCTAAGCAATAGCCAGCGCAGGGCGTAGTATTGTTCAAATTCTTCAGGTGTTGCAGGTTCGATGAGTTTCATTGTGACTGAATTGATAAAATAGTGCTCATTGGCGTAAATTTGCAAAAGGGTTGACTGTAGTATTCATATTAACATCGGTTAAGCATCGAAGCTGATCCGCACTTGCGAGTGTAGAAACTCGTGAATAGAGCGTGCGCAGCACATCTTTTTACATGGATTAAGCGAAGCTGATCCGCACTTGCGAGTGTGGAAACTCGTGAATAGAGCGTGCGCAGCACATCTTTTTACATGGATTAAGCGAAGCTGATCCGCACTTGCGAGTGTGGAAACTCGTGAATAGAGCGTGCGCAGCACACCTTTTTGCATGGATTAAGCGAAGCTGATCCGCACTTGCGAGTGTGGAAACTCGTGAATAGAGCGTGCGCAGCACACCTTTTTACATGGATTAAGCGAAGCTGATCCGCACTTGCGAGTGTGGAAACTCGTGAATAGAGCGTGCGCAGCACACCTTTTTACATGGATTAAGCGAAGCTGATCCATGTAGTAGCCACATATTTAACGCCTTTCTGGAGCTGTGAATTGCGGTGTTCATGAGTCCAGAACGGGGGGAACAGTACTAATGCGCCTTCTTCGGGCTGAATAGCAATATCCTGATACATAAATTCAGTTGCCCCACCCGGGCCATCAACATCATTCAAGTACCACAGTGCTACGAGCTGGCGGTCGGCAAAATCATGGCTGCCACCATCAATATGCCAGTTATAGTATTCACCTTCATCGGTGCGCTGTAAATTATAGCCAATGTCTTTAAACCGGCCTTTAAAAAACGGAAATGTGCCAGAAAACTCACGCAATGAGCTGCTCAGTGAGCGAAGCAGTTCCTGTGTAATATCCTGCCAGTGCTCATGGGCGCTAATGGCCAGATCTGTGCTCATTTTAACATTGTAATTTTCTTTGAAATTTTGTCCCGTTCGGCCACGATACTGTGATTCTTTATCGCTTTCAAAGCGGCGAATCATCTCACGGCATATATCTTTGGCAAGGGCGTTTTTATTAATATAAATAAAACTGTTTTCCTTAACTTCTTTAAAGTTAATCAGGGGGGGGGTGTGTGTGGCATCGTGGTACATAAATTAACCTGAATTTCGGGTGTTATCAGCCTATAGAGGTGCCCTATAAATAATGGCTGTTAATTAAAGTTTCTATCTCATTTTGTGTTTTATCGCCGTGCTGGCGATAAAGCGCAAGCATTTTTTCAGCTATATCAATCCAGTGATCTGTGGCCTGTGAAATTAGATTGTTGAATTCTAATGGATTTTCGCTATCAAGCCAGCCTTTATAGGCCTCTGCTAAACTGGGGAAAATCATTTTTCGCATACTGCTGATATTGGCAAAATAAAAGTGTATCTGTGCCTTTTCGTTTTTTTCAAGCAATGCAGGCAGTGTTGATAGCATATCGGCGATATTATCACGCACTGACCGAGCCATGATTTCTGCCTGAGAGTGAGGAAGGTTTACCAGCATTTCCTGCCACTGGCTACCGAGTATTTTTCCTGCCTGAATCTCACCAATTTCATGTTGTAGAACGGTGTTTACTTCATTATCGGTCATTTTCTCCAGTGACTCTTCGGGCTGTTTGCCGAAATCATAGCAGGCCAGTGCGCGGGATAGCGGGTTTTCCTGTGTGTGCCAGCCGGATTCTTCAAGCTTTTCCCATATAAAGCGGCGAAGTGACTCACGGCGTATATAAATGGTCTTCTGCTGTGTCATGCCGAAAGGGGCTGCGAGGTCTCTGGCAAGCTCCCTGCCTGTGATGTAGAGCGTATAATCATCCAGTTGCTCTGTATGGATAAGTTCGCCTATAAAAAACACGGGTTTTTCGTACAGGCCATATCCGCCGCTGTACACCCATTGTTTCTCTACGAGCGGCTGATTTATATTGCTGCTGTCATATGGATTGAATTTCTCCCCATCAATGTGGAGGTCGACAACCGGTTGCTTATCTATTTCATCCCACAGAGCCTCTCGCTCTGTAAGCCATTGGCCAATATCATTATTATCCAGCTTTTTGCTGAAGGGTAACTGTTTTTCCCAGCGGTAATACTCGCGCATTTTTAATAAATAGATGCACAGGGTGTAATTGCCCGCATATTGGGCATCTGAGATATGACAATTATGCTGTACCTGCTCAGTGAATGTTTTCATACATGGGCATCTCTGTTAATTGATTATGTCCTCTGCATGACCTGAAGCATGTAGCTGCAGGGCGCGAGCCGCAGCGTAATGGTTTATTCCATTGCCAGGGTTCGGAACGCCGCAGATGCATGTTTCAGGTCACGCCCTGCGGGGCTTTGCTCCCTGTCCAGGCCCATGTATATAAATGTGGGCATGCTTTCAAAAACAGGCCCAGGCCCTGAACAGGGAACAAAGCCAGAGGGCACAGGCAATTAATAGAGGTGCCCATATGCCTATATCTATTTGGGCCAGGATAATTACGAGCCTGAATAGTATACTATCTGGCTAATAATATCTTTTGAGTATTTCATGATGAGAATGAGAACCCAATGGCATAATAAAGAGCGCCAGGTGTCGGTTGATGAAAAGGCGAACACAATGGCCTTTATTTCCTGGCGTATCGCGATGGCGCTGGTATTGAATCTGGAGAATGAAAATTTTCAGACAGACACACAGAAACAGCGCCTGGATGTGATTCGTGAGGCGTTGGCGTTTCTGGTGTCGGTGACCGATCGACTGGTTGCCAAACAGATGGAGGACGATGAGCGGCAGGAGTTTGTTGTTAAATTTGCAACGAAACTGTCACAGACCTTTCAGGAGAACAGTGAAGATCTCATTGGTCGGGATACGGATTATAAAAAGGCCTTTATTGATACCCTGAACCAGCGCTTAAATGCCTATGCGAATTGCAGCTGGGATAACGAGAAGGATATGCCCGGGTTTCAGTACAAGCGTGATTTTGGCGATTTTATCAGCACTCAGATGGGTGAGAAGGACAATAAATGGATTACCGATCAGATAATTGAAATCGAAGTGCCAGATATGCTGGAAAATCTGAAAAAAGCCAGGTTTGAAATGGTGGATGGGCACAGCAGCGCGAAGCTGGGGTAACTTGAGCCTGGGGGACTCTGCTTAGGTGCGCCCGGATAATAAAAAAGCAGAGAAATTGCCTGTGGAGGGTGATTAATTCTGATTTAAATGCATAAAAAAGCCGAGGAGAACCTCGGCCTTTTTGCATCAAAACTGGGCTTAAATTAAGCTTTGAATTTAGATGCGCTATCTGTGTTATGAGCTGTGCCATCTTCGTAGCCAGCCGTGTAAGCATCGTTTACACGCTGTTCTTCACGCTCAGGGTTACATACATAGCCACCTTGCCAGCCCTGTACGTATTCTGGATCAGTACCATCTTTTTCCAGCTTCACAACTGTATCATAATATTCTTGGTTCATGGCTTACTCCTGGTAAAGACCTTTAGTAGTCATATTACAGACACAATAGCCTGCAATATTTGAAATAGGTAATTTGAAATGGCCGAGCCTGTTTTAGGCCGACCTGTTTCGCAGTGGGCAGTATTATAGCAGACATATAAGCTGTCTATATATCCCGATAGGGAGGGTATGACTGTAATCCCTGCTCAGAGAGTGGAATTTACCCGATTAAACCCGCAAGCAGAGGGATTCCACAGGTATGCCAGGTTTATGTGGTGTACGAAATGCTGTTAAAATGGCTCTACATGAGCGAGTGTGGTCTGAAATATTCCGATTTTACGTGCTGAGGGGCTAAAAAAGCCCTCCATAACAAACAATTACCCAGAGGTTTTACCATGTCTGAAGATGCACCCATGATTGATCCCGGCCTTGCCAGCGGTTTCGCGGCGTTTGAATCCAGAGATTTTACCCAGGCCATGCGCCTGCTGCTGCAATTTGCGGACAGTGGCAATGCAGATGCACAGCACAAGGTCGCTATTATGTATCAAAATGGTCTTGGGGTGGTGGTTAATGATGAAAATGCCTTTAAATACATGAAGTTATCGGCAGAGCAGGGGGATGCGATTGCGCAGCACGGCCTGGGCTTTATGTATATGGAAGGTGAGTGTGTACCGCAGGATTTTGAGCAGGCGCTGTGCTGGTTTAGAAAAGCGGCTGATCAGGAAATGCTGGGTTCCATGACCACCATTGCGATGATGTATGAAGAAGGCAAAGGCGTGGAGAAAGATCAGGAAAAAGCCCAGGAATGGTATAAGAAGGCGGGATTTTAGGCTCTGGTGATGTCTCAGGTGCTGAGAAATCAGGGTAAAAGGGGAGGATGAAAGTTTTTCTCGATGATTTACGTACACCTTCTGATGGCTGGGTACATGTTTACTGGCCGGATGAAGCCATCGGGCTCTTAAAAACGGGCCAGATCACAGAAATCAGCCTTGATCCTAAAATCATCAGTTGAACGCCTCAAAGTGTGCTTCTGAGAGCACCCTGTCTATATATGGGGCGTAGTCAAAAAGTGAGTCGTTGCACGGTTGTGTGCCTTTGGCACGCGATAAAGCGTGTCATTTTCACACGCAAAAACGGCCCAGTCCTTCGCTTGCGTGGACGTGCAGGGATGCACTAATATCGCGGTTGCAGGATGCAAGAGAGCGTGGAGTAACGAGATCATAGAATATTCAATATTCTCAATAACTTACTGCACTATTGCGCGGTCAACTGATGAATTTAGGTTGATCATGATCTGGGTGATGATGATCGAGGAACGGGCTATGATGTTGTCCTGTGGGTTGAAGAGGCCGTTGCAACGGCTGGTTTAAGTCGCCAAAAATAACAGTACACTCGGCTAATAGTGCGGCGAGGCTGCGTATGGAAGTCGGGATTCAGGCGATATCGAAAATGAGTAAAAAAGACTGAGTTGAGGGCCGCAGTGTTTTCTGGATATATACTTGATATATCCAATGTAATTTGAAAGCGTTTGAGCGAGTGCCGGGGCTTCGACTGGAGAACTGGGCTTAACTCGGGCCGGGTGCTGAATCTGCACTCGATCCATGAGCAGACCAGTGAGCAGACCAGTAAACAGGTCTATCTGTTGCGAATTCATGAATAGACCTGTATACTGGTCTGGTAAGCAGGAGGGTAGAAATGCTAGAAGAAATCGGCTCATATGATGCCAAAACTAAATTGCCAGAGATACTTCGCAGAGTTCAGTCTGGCGAAGCTTTTACGATTACGAATAGAGGCAGGCCAGTTGCAGATATAGTTCCAAGCCGATCGGGTGACCAGCAAAAGACTGAAGCTGCAATTAACAATATTTTAAAAGCTAAAAAACATAAGATTTCAGATGAGGTTCTGGATGAACTCAGGCAAAGTGGTCGTAAATGACCGATTTTGTACTTGATAACTCAGTATCTATGCGCTGGTTATTAGAAAGTGAAAAAAAGTCAGATCAGAAATACGCTGAAGATGTTTTAAAGAGCATGCTTGATGCCGATTTACTTGTTCCAAACCTGTGGCATCTTGAAGTTGTAAATGTTTTACTGGGTGCTGAAAAAAGGAGTGAGGTGGATGCCGGTGAAATAGAGCGGTTTATTTCGCAGTTGGAGAACTTGCCGATACAGGTAGACTCTTTAACAGCACATCAGTCATTCAGTCGGATTATGGCATTATCCAGGATTTACAGACTGAGTATCTATGATGCCGCCTACCTTGAGCTTGCTGTAAGAAAAGGCCTGCCCCTTGCGACGCTGGATAAAGATCTCAGGAAAGCAGCGATAAAAGCTAATGTGGAAATATGGGGACTTCTATAAATTGATTATGCCCTCTGCGCGAGCAGAGGTGAGCGGGTTTATGGCGCAGAGCGATTATCTTGCCCGGAATCTAATCCTGTCGGTATTGTGGCGTTGAGTTCAGGCGCGATTAATGTTCATCTGTTTTTAGCCTGTATATATTCTCTGCGCCCTTTGTGGTGAAACCAGTAACTATGATGAATGTCCCGGTAAGGGGCTGTACGGCGACCTTATCTCATATATTATCTTCATTGCGTCCTGCATAAACAGCGTTATTTTTATTGCCAGTTTATAACTGAGATTCGATCAATAGTTCCTGTAAACCTAAAAAATCAGTTGACCGCGCAATAGTGCGGTAAGTGTCTGAGAATATTGAATACTATCAGGTGTTTCACGTTACCCGGTCGCCACGCCCTGAATTGCACCTCTGGGAGCACGCCTGGCTATATAAAAAACACGCTCTCTTGCTCCTGCAACCGCGATATTAGTGCATCCTTGCGGTTGACGATTTTGAATAATGGCTATCCTTTCCATATGTACTGGTAGTATGTAACAGACACTACTGAACAAGCGACTGTAGAATTTTCTGCCAGTGATGATAAATCAGGAAATGCCCACCGCCTTCAATTTTATGTAGTTGCTTGTTTTCAGTAGCTTCAATCACCGGCCTGATTCGATTAAGAGGAGAGTGGGTATCCTGCGTGCCATGCCAGAAGTCAATTTTTTTCTGAATATTTTCAAATGCAAATGGCCAGGGTTCGGCAGATATCATAATGTCCTGAATAAATCCGCTGTGGCAGGTCAGACTCCCCGAGAGCAAGCAGCTTCTGAAATGTTCGGTATATAACGGGTTAGATAAAATTGCACGATCTGAGGCGCTAACGGGAATATTGGCAAAAAATTTAATGGGATCTTTACAGGCATTTCTTATTGCAACACGGGCAATCATCTGTGCGGCAGTGGGCAGGTATTTTGAAAAAGCAATCAACAGTTTCAGGCTGGGCTGGAGGCCCTCGTAATCGGCAAAGGATCGAAAAGGCGGCGTTGAGCTGATCATGGCAATGTTTTTCAGCTTTTGTGGTGCGATATAAGCAAAAGCACTCGCATATATCGCACCCACGGAAAGGCCCATAATTGAAAATGTTGAGAGGCTCAGGTGTTCTACCAGCTCTAACAGATCATGTGCGAAATCAAGGTAGCTGTGATGGGCAACAGAGTCGGATAGCCCATAGCCTGGCCGGTCGGGAATAATTAGTCTTACCCCCAGTTCTCTGGTTAGCAGATCATCCGGCAGGCGTTCATATCGGCCACCCAGGACACCGTGTATATGGATAATGGGAATACCCCGAGGATCACCATATTCTGCATACTCAAGGCGGCGACCATCGCTTAATCTAATGTGTGTTTCCAGATTAATATGCGATCTGGTTTTTATCCGAGCTTTTAATTCAGAGTCATCAGGTGAGGGTGTAGAGGATGTGAAAACCGCTGGGCTGGTGAGTATGAGCTTGATTAGTTCGGCCTGTCGGCTAACACCGGTTTTGCTGAAAATTGATTTGAGCTGTACTTTAGCCGTATTTCGGGCAATAAAACGCTGCTCGGCGGCCTGGTTTAAACTGACACCGCTTGCCAGAAGGGCGGCCAGGCGTGCTTCGGCGGGGGTAAGGTGAAAGAGTGCCTGTAATGTCCGAGGGGCTATTTTCTGCCTGACTGAGGCGCAGGCAATAAAAATAATAGCATAGCTTTCAGCCTGTTTATCATACTGGCTACCAGGATAGAGATCAGGCGAAATCAGCAGAGAAACAGGGGGGCTGTCATCATTTTCATCTATTTTAATCAGTGCGACCTGCTTATCTGTGCCATTTTTATCGATATTTACGGTGGTGTCTGTGGCCTGGTGAATCTGTGCTTTTAGCTGCTGGTTGAGCGATCTGCTGGTGA
>UOFG01000265.1_pt1 | contig 10694 bp, 5 predicted proteins | sample 1988411 | NCBI WGS metagenome assembly UOFG01 (sample SAMEA4712194, study PRJEB27164) | hydrothermal vent metagenome | biome: marine basaltic hydrothermal vent biome; feature: marine hydrothermal vent; material: mineral | place: Pacific Ocean | collected 2011-06-14/2011-07-23 | depth 1689 m
CCTTCAGCACATCGACGAATAATGTCCAGCACACGAGGAATGGGCAGCAGGTTATCGGCTTTACCATAGCGTACCATGTCGTGTCCTTTTAGAAACTCCATTGCAATATAGGCCAGGTCATGTTCTTCGCCTGCATCGTAAATGGTGACGATACAGGGATGACTTAAACGGCCAGCAGTTTCTGCCTCGCGAAAAAAGCGCTCTTTTACGCTTTGTAGCTCATCATCTTCAAACTCCTGCGACAGGGCCATGGTTTTAATGGCAACCACACGGGATATTTTAGGGTCTTTGCCAAGGTATACCGCGCCCATCGCGCCCTTGCCCAGTTCTTTATCGACTTCGTAGCGGCCCAGCATGGGTTTTTCGACACCTTCTTTATCAAGCGCTAACGCATGCTTGGCCGAGCTGCCTGTGCCGCCAAGAATCATGGTTTCTTCCATTGCGCTGGCACGGTCAATTCGCTGTTTCAGGTCGCGGAATCTGGGGTTGATCTCTTTCATGACCTGGTAGACTGAACCCGCTTTATTAAACTGTCGCTTGCGCTCGAAATCCAGTGCCAGATTGTAGAGCAGCTCCAGTGCTTCTGGTGAGGCTGGCAGGCGGCGAAATTTATCAAATGCGGCATCCAGCTGGCCCTGCCCCTGAAGAGACAGGCCCAGCATTCGATTCGATTCAGCCGATTCAGCATGCAGTGCCACATTGCCTTTTTCTGCGCTGAGAAAGCGTTTGGTCGTGAGCAGTAAATACCCGATAATTAACAGCATGGAGGGGTTAACCAGTTGCAACCAGAGTCCATTGTCTGTCATGAGTGTGTAGTGGGCTATAGATAACCCCACCAGCAATAAAACGGTCAGAGTGGCAGAAAGGCCTGCATTCATGCGCGGTAGCAGAAAAATAATGTAAAGCACGATCAGTAATGTGATGCCGGCAATGGTGGGTGCTGCCCATTTGGGCTGGGTGAAAAAGTCTTCATTAAGAATACTGGAAACCGAATGTGCCAGGGTGAGCACGGGGGGCATATTCGAGTGAATGGGTGTCACCATGGTGTCACCTACACCAATTGCGGTAGCCCCAATGAGTACCGTTTTGCCCCGGTATTTGGAGGCGGGAATTTTACCCTCTAAAACATCATAGAAAGAATCAATTTCAAAAACACTGGCCCCACCCCGGTCATGATAGAAAAACGTGTTCATGAGTAAGCTGGGGCTAGTTTTAATGGTTAATTGCTTTAGCTGTATGTTATCGCCCAGATTAATCGTGACATCTGCAGGTTTTAAATTCAGGCTTTTTAGTGCCAGTTGCAATGCCATGGAGGGATACATTGTGTCATAGTAGTCAACCACCAGCGGTTCAGCTCGAATGCTGCCATCTGAGTCGGGCCAGGACGCTAGTGCACCTATGCTACTGGCGAGCGTGCCGAGCATTTCTATGGGATAAAGCACATTAGCTACGGGCAGCGGCATCTGGTTGTTCGGGTTGATAGTGGGGTTATTCTTCACTTTTTTTAGCTGGTTTCGACTGACATAGTGAGGCAGCTCATTGTCGGAACGTCCTCTGGGGCGACCAATGCCCATATGCATTGCGAGCACAACATTGCCGGTGTCGCGCAAACTGTCTGCCAGCTTCTGATCTGTATCCAGGTCTATTTCGGCCTGTAGTAGCATCAGCCCCAGCTTTTCAATATCCTCAGTGTGTCTGTCTGCTCGGGTGGTTTTGTTCGACTGGCGAATCAGGCTACTGTTGTAGAAGGATAATAATTGCTGGATGTAGTGCATCCCGGGGTCGATTTGAGGATCAATAAAAAAGGTGGTCTGACCAATGACTTTAGCACCCCCCTGGGCGAGAATGCGGTGCATTTTTGCATGAATATCGCGTGGCCAGGGCCAACGGCCGATATTGGCAATGCTCGTATCGTCGATGGCAATAATGGCAATTTTGCTGTTGGGTGATCGTTCTGATGAGCGCACACCCATGTCGTATGCCGTGCGTTCCAGATTATCGAACAGACCCATTCTGCCAAGTGAAATGATCACTGCGCAAATAATCAGGCCGGCAAACCAGTCTTTTCTCCAGAATGCCTGTGTCATTTACTTCTCGTTATTGCTTTTATTTTCATGAACTCTTTACATAAGTGAAATCTGTGTTGCTACAGATTCCTGTCGTTAAAATTCTATTGCCAGAGCTTCATGGGGAGAATTTAATTTCAGATCTGCCCGGAATATTGAGACCTGACACTCTAACCCAGAATAGATCATAAATGTTCGATTTGCCTGTGGGGTGGCATCGACGAATTCTCTACGTGTTATAACAGGCAGATTAAGCGATGAGTCGTTAGCCAGCACCTGCCTTTTTATAAAGCCTTAGGTCGTATGTCAAAAGCAAAACCCTGACACATTCCGGTTCAAATGAATAGCTGAACCGTTTTTGCGTGTTAAAGATGATACGTTTTATAGCGTGCCCAGGGCACACAATCGTGCAACAACTCCTTTTTTATTACTCCCTTTAACAGGAGAAATGCTCCCAGGCCCGTAGAAAAAACCGAAGACGTGAGACATCCGACCTCTGACTAAAGACTAACCGCTTCTTTTAACGCAGCTGCGGAGCCAGCTCTTTTTCAACCAGCAGGGTTGCCATCTGAGCGCCCATTTTTTTCGAGAAGCGTTCAAGAAAATTGGGCTGTATGGTGAAGTTAACGATATTGTCCGTTTTAAAGACTTCTCTGGCAACAAAGCCTGAGTTGCCCAGCTCATCCACCAGGCCCAGCTCTACGCTCTGATCGCCGGTCCAGATCAGGCCGCTAAACATGCCTTCTACTTCCTTGAGGCGATCACCACGACCCTGCTTAACCGCATTGATAAACTGATCGTGAACGTTTTTAAGTAACTTTGTCATATGTTTAATAATTTGGGGGTCTTCGGGTGCAAAGGGGTCGAGCAGTGCCTTGTTTTTACCTGCGGTGATGGTTCGGCGCTCAACGCCCAGTTTTTTCATCGCTTCTACAAAGCCGAAGTTATCCATGCGCACCCCAATAGAACCTACCAGACTGGCCTGATCAGCATAGATTTTTTCAGCCGCTGCGGCAACATAATAACCACCAGAGGCACAGACATCACTCACCACCGCATAAAGCGGGGTGTCAGGATATTTTTCTCTAAGGCGCAGAATTTCATCATAGATATAGCCCGATTGTACCGGGCTGCCCCCTGGGCTGTTTATGCGCAGTATGACACCCACAGTGTCCGGGCTTTCAAAGGCGGCGCGCAGGCCCGACACAACATTATCGGCGCTGGCTTCAGAGTCGGCAGAAATCACGCCTTTAAGGTCTACCAGTGCGGTGTGTTTTGTGCCCGAAGAGCCCGCTCCAGGCTGATCCGGGTTAACGATGACCAGCATTGCAATCAGGTAGGCAAAGAGGAATATAAAGGTGAGAGTCTTAAAAAAAATACTCCATCGACGGCTGCGCCGCTGCTCTTTTAGCCCCTCAGTGGCGATAGACGCTAAAATCTCTCTTTCCCAGTTACTGTCGTCACTCATGTTTTTCCCATCCGGTTGTTTTTTTGAATTGATTATTTTTAATGAGTTTAGCAAACGGGGCAGGCTTTTGTACAGGAGGAACGCATATTTATAAAGTCTTTAAGTCTCAGGTCCTATGTCAAAAGCAAAGCCCTGACACATTCGGGTTCAAATGAATGACTGAACCGGTTTATAGCGTGCCAACGGCGCACAGCCGTGCAACGACTCCTTTTTTATTACCCGCATCAACAGGAAAAATGCTCCCAGGTCCGATAGAAAAAACCGAAGGCGCGAGACATCGGGCACTTAATGCTCAATTTACGGGCATTGGGATGGCTCGCCATATATTATGGCTTTAATTTAGAGGGCGGCTGTAGCCCGAACAGAAATTCATCCAGCTGTTTAATGTGATCTATGCAGCCAATGGGCTGGTGTTTCATGAGTCGCTCTGTGGGATGCACGCCATAGCTAACACCGAGCCTGTCCATATTGGCATTACGGGCCATTTCCATATCATATTCAGTATCGCCAATCATCAGTGCATCACTGGCCTGTAGCCCGAGCTGTTCTAAGATCTCTTCCAGCATTAATGGGTGTGGTTTGGAGAATGTTTCCGATGCACAGCGTGTCGTGTGAAAGCGCGGCCCCAGGCCGGTGAGTGCCAGCACCTGATCCAGCCCCTCACGCCCCTTTCCCGTGGCAATGGCAAGCCAGTAGCCCTGTTGCTCCAGGCGCGCTAACAGGTCTTCTGAGCCCTCAAATAAGGCCGAGGAGGTGGCGTTCTCCTCCATGTACTGGTGGCGATAAATATCAGACATGGTTTCAATCTGGGCGCTATCTACATCGGGGTACAGCTGCATGAGCGCTTCACGCAATCCCAGGCCAATCACATCTTTTAGTTCGTCATGGCTGCGATTTTCCTTGCCTGGCACCTGTTCACCCGCTTTGCGCAGGCAGTCTACAATGCGTGCCACAGAGTCCATCAGGGTGCCATCCCAGTCAAAAATTAATAGTTTATAAGGTTTTTTATCTGTCATGGCGTGTTGTGCTTTTATGTGGAGGGATATTCACTGTTGATGAGTTTATTCCACTCATCATCCAGTGGTGCGCAAATATTATAGTTCTGTGTATCCAGCGAAAAGTCAAGTTTGTAGGCATGGAGGAACATGCGTCTGAAACCGCGTTTTTTCAAGGTGCCATTAAATGCAGGGTCGCCATATTTTCTGTCGCCCGCAATGGGCTGGCCCATAGATTGTGCGTGTACTCGTATCTGGTGTGTGCGACCGGTATACAGCTTTACCTCCATCAAACTGGCGGTCTGGCGATATTCCAGTGGTATAAACAGGCTGCGGGCCTCCTTGCCCTGCGGGTTAACCTCAACCATGCGCTCGCCACCGCGCAACGTGTTTTTAAGCAGTGGCAGGTCGATGATTTTTTCATCCCCCTGCCATCGCCCCTGAATAATCGCGCGGTAAATTTTTTTCATCCCGGCGTTTTCATCGCGAAAGTGCTGATGCAGTTGCTTCAGTGCCTCTCGCGATCGAGCGATAATGAGGCAGCCAGAGGTTTCTCTGTCGAGGCGGTGTACCAGTTCCAGCATATCATCGTGTGGGCGCGCCTGGCGCAGCATTTCGATGACTCCGAAGCGCAGATTGCTGCCGCTGTGTACTGCAATACCGGCCGGCTTATTGAGCACAAGCAGCTGTTTATCTTCAAAAATAATCGACTGGCTGACCCTGTCTACCAGATGTTGAGGCGCTTTGCTATCGTCTGTTTCAATTATGCGCACGGGTGGAATACGTACAATATCACCGAGCTTTACCCGGTAGTCTGCTTTCTTTCGACCCTTGTTAACCCTGACCTGCCCGCTGCGCAAAAGCTTGTAGACACGGCTTTTAGGCACACCTTTGAGCTGGCTTAAGAGGTAGTTGTCGAGGCGTTGGTCCGCGTTTCGGGGGCCTATTTCTACGAGTTGAACGCCCTGATGGAGTAATTCTGTCATCGGTATATGATAACAAAGCTTGACCCGCCTGACACAATTTGCAAAACTGTGATGCTTCAGGTGGTGTTTTTCAAAAGTCACCTGATAAATGGATGGTTTCCCTCAAATCAATGGTTTACAAAAGACTTTATGTCTTTTAATTGAGCTTTTTTGTTGGTTTTTTATGGTTTAGGGTCTACTATATAAGGAATACTTCTGTGGCGACATACCTTTGTGGTGGTCAGTATGCCTGAGAAGTTAAACAGAATCCGGGTTTGTGCGGTGTTTTTATAAGAATATTATGGAGATCGTTACAGGCCCAATACAGCGGTTCGACAGTGCCTTAAAATCTGTCAGAAACTAATTTAACAGTAATTTTCAGTGCATTTTTTAAATGTGATGAAAAGTTAGTATTTTATCTGTAGCGGTTCAAGATTGCCCCGTAAGACGTTAAACCGAAGCATAAAAATGTGAGTTTACATACGTTTTCTCGCTTCGAAAGAGCTGATGTTGCACCGAGGTGAGCTGAAACCGTTACCACTTAACGAAACATGATTTTCACTCTAATACATAATTTGAAAGAAAAACTGCAGAATTCTAATGCATCCAGACCTGATACCCGTGTGTTGGTGATCAGTGAGCTTATGGAAGAATGGTTAGCGGCTGTTTCTCTGTTATTTATGGGCGGTGCAAGTGCCGTGCGTAAGCAACAGTTTGCCTGTGCATCTGTGCAGTACGTATTTTCAGAGTGTCAGTCCACACCAGGTTTACATCTCAATGAAACGAATTTTAATCAACGCGCTCCAGAAAGAAGAGACCCGCGTGGCCATGGTCGATGGCCAGCAGCTCTACGATCTGGATATCGAAGTATCCTCTCGCGAGCAAAAGAAAGCGAGCATTTACAAAGGCACAATCACTCGGGTTGAACCCAGCCTGGAAGCGGCTTTTGTTGACTATGGTGCTGATCGCCATGGCTTTTTACCCTTTAAGGAAATTTCCCGTAGCTACTTTAGTGAAGCTGCACGCAATGCCTCTGGCCGTCCGGATATTCGCACAGCGGTTAAGGAAGGCACCCAGGTTATTGTGCAGGTTGATAAGGAAGAGCGGGGCAACAAGGGTGCAGCACTGACCACCTTTATGTCACTTGCCGGACGTTATCTGGTATTAATGCCCAATAACCCGCGTGCGGGGGGGGTCTCACGACGTATTGAAGGTGATGATCGAAAAGAAATTCGCGAAGCCATGAGCGGCCTGAATATTCCACAGGGCATGGGCTTAATTGTACGCACTGCTGGAGTGGGTCGGGCAACCGAAGAGCTGCAATGGGATATGGACTACCAGGTCCAGGTATGGAAGGCCATTGAAGCGGCGGCGGCTGGGCGAAAAGCACCGTTTCTGATTTATCAGGAAAGCAATGTCATTATTCGTGCGTTGCGCGATTATTTCCGCGATGATATTGGTGAAATACTGATTGATAATCCAGATGTTTATAAAACAGCTGAAGATTTCGTAAAGCAGGTGATGCCCAACAGTCAGCGTAAGCTGAAACTGTATCGGGATGATGTTCCCATGTTTAATCGCTACCAGATTGAAGGGCAGATTGAATCGGCCTTTCAACGTGAAGTGAACCTGCCATCCGGCGGTGCCATTGTTATCGACCACACTGAAGCGCTGATTTCTATTGATATTAACTCTGCGCGTGCAACAAAAGGCAGTGATATAGAAGAAACGGCAACGAATACCAACCTTGAAGCGTCCGATGAAATTGCCCGTCAGCTGCGCCTGAGGGATCTGGGGGGGCTGGTGGTCATTGATTTTATTGACATGATGGCGAATAAAAACCAGCGTGCGGTTGAAAATCGCCTGCGAGATGCATTAAAGATGGATCGTGCGCGGGTGCAGATTGGGCGTATTTCACGCTTTGGTTTGCTGGAAATGTCGCGTCAGCGGCTACGCCCTTCACTGGGAGAGGCGACACAGAATGTATGCCCAAGGTGCAATGGGTATGGCACGATTCGTAATATCGAATCACTCTCGTTGTCATTATTGCGTATTGCTGAAGAGGAATCACTCAAAGAGCACACGGGGCGCGTGATTATCCAGGTGCCGGTAGAGGTTTCAACTTTTATTTTTAATGAAAAACGCAAGGATCTTATCGAAATAGAAAAACGTACGGGTGTCGAAATTTCCTTTATTGCGAATAAGTCAATGGTGACACCACACTATGAAGTCAGTCGTTTGCGCGCCTCGGAGTCGGCAGGGCACGAAGGCGAAGCCTCATATAAGCTTGCAGATGTTGATGATCAGGTTTATGTGCCCAATAGAAATGTCAGCAGTGAAGTGGAAGCTGAAAAGCCAGCGGTTCGATCGATCACCCCCTCGCAGCCCGCGCCGGTTGTAGAAAAAAAAGCAGAAGAGGAGCCGGGTTTACTTTCACGGTTCATCAAATCGTTGTTTGGTGATGATCAACCCGGCGAAGCAGAAAAAAAGAACACACAGGGCCAGCAGAAAAACGGTGGCAGGCAAACAACGGATCGTCAGAATGATCGAGGGCGTGGTCGCAGTGGAGGGCGGCGCAATGATAATCGTCATGACAGCCGCAATCGAAACCAGAAGCAGGATGGGCTACAGGGCAGGCCGGGCGGCAGGCAAACAACGGATCAGCGAGATTCAGAGGATAAGCGAAGCACAAACCGGCGCAATACAGAAAAGCGGAATGATGGCCGCCAGCAGCAAAACAGGCAGAAGGATCATCGTAACCAGGTTAATCGTAAGCCAGATAATCGGCCAGAAAGTCGCTCGGGTAATTTCCAGGAAAATAAATCCGACAACAGAAACAAACAGAGACATGATCAGCAACCCGTTCAGGACAGACACACACATGACAGATCGGCTGCGGATCAAAGTGCACAAAATCAGGCTTCAGCTGTATCGCCGGTTGATATGCAACAGGATGTGCAGCCTGGCAATGAGCAAAATTCTCAGCAGGCGGGTCATCGAGACGGGGGTGCTCGTCGAGGTAATCGTCGAGGGCGTGGTCGGCGCAGTGGAAGTCGCAATGATGGAAACCGCAATGATGGAACCCGCAGTGAGAATCGCCAACAGGGCCAGAGTGTGTCATCAGTTGCATCGCCTGATACTTCAAATGAAAAACCCGCAGACAATGTGCGGCCTGATATCGGCAGGTCAGCTGGAACTGTTCAGCCAGTGAAGCCAGAACGCAGCGGTTACAAGCCGGAACGTAGGCCGGAGCAGCGCCGCAGCCAGCAGCCGGATAATCGAGCTGCGCCGGCGCAGCTAAAGGCGGTGGAAAATTCATCGCCGGGTAACACATCGGTGAAGCCAGTAGATATGCGCTCAGTGCCTCAGGAAAAAGCTGAGGTAAAAACCGCACCGTCTTCACAGCCCGCCGTGCAGGCGGATAAAACGACACAGACAGGTGCCGGTCGGCCGGTACCCGATGGTGTAGCGAATAAAACTGAAGATAAGCCGGTTCAGAGCGTGCCTCAGCCAAAGCAGGGGGCTCCTGGGTCGACGACAAATGAAAAGCCACAGGCTGTCCCACAGGCTCGACCTCGTGTTGAGTCTGTTAAGCCCAGGCCCAGTCCAGAACCTGCGACAGACGCTTCAAAGCCAAAGCCCTGGGAGTTTCAGGCACAACAGAGCAAGCCTTCTGCAAGCTCGCCTTCTAGCACAAAGCCAGAGGTGAAGCCAGCAGCAGAGGTAAAGGAAAAGCCGGCACAACCGGTTAAAAAAGCAGTGTCTGCTGACAGAGCGAGTGCAAAGAAGCCGACAGAGAAAACAGACCGCAAGCCCTGGGAGTTTTAAACCTGAAAAAATCAGTTGAGCGCCCTGAAGGTATGCTTCAGGGTGCTCAGCGGAACTGATTTTTCAGAGTTTATGCACCTGCTGGATATGCTTTAGCAGGCCTTCTGAGGCATCCTCAATTAAATCAAGCACATGTTCAAAGCCCTGATCACCGCCATAATACGGATCGGGGACCTCTGTTTCTGTAAAGTTTTCAGAGAAAGTAAGAAACATATGCAGCTTATCTGCTGAGCCACCGGCCAGTTGCATCAGATCAGAGTAGTTACTGGCATCCATTGCCAGAATATAATCAAACGCATTGAAGTCACCGGGTTCTGCCTGACGGCCCTGTAATGTGCTTATATCAATGCCACGTTTCAGCGAAGCGGCCTGTGCGCGAGTGTCGGGCTGTGAGCCGATATGGTATGAATGGGTGCCTGCGGAGTCGATATTAATTTTATCGGAAAGGCCTGTGTTTTCCACCACCTGGCGAAACAGCCCTTCAGCGGTGGGTGATCTGCAAATATTGCCCATGCATACGAATAATACGTTTACCTGTTTCATCGTGTTTCTAAATATCTTATTAAGCTTTATCAGGCCCTGTACAATACCGGTTTGTGTGTAAATGGCAAGCGACACATTCTGTAATGCCGGTTCATGATATTGTTAAACCTGAAAAGATCAGTTGAGCACCTGGAAGTATGCCTTCAGGCGCTCAGCTGGCGTAGTCAAAAAAGACATGAGCCCAGTCCTTCGCGTTTTTTTTGACATAGTCAGGTGTGCACATGAGGGTGTAATTCTGGGTGAAGCCGTTGGTTTTCTGGGTGTTCAACTGACTTTTTCAGGCGAATATTAAACGGCCAGTTGTGAAAAATATGCAGGCTGAAAATTTATATTTGTATATGTGTAATTTCTGTAGGAGCATCCCCTGTGGGTGTCCTGAATCAGGTGGGTTCAATGCCAGATAAATATTCAAATTAACGTGTTGCTGCAATCAGGGTACCTGCAAGGACGTAATATAAGACCCCCCATGATAATTAAAATAAAAAGCAGTCGGTTTTTATCAAATTTTCTGTAACGATCAGTATTAATTAAATTTTTTTTGAAAAGCACTAAAATGCGACCTTGATTTTATAAAAATAGAGCGAAATCCTGAATTTCAGGCGACAGAAAATCTCAACCAGTGATTGATCCTGAATTCATCAGTTGACCGCGCAATAGTGCGGTAAGTTATTGAGAATATTGAATATTCTATGATCTCGTTACTCACCCGTTCGGTTTTGTGCATCCCTGCACGTCCACGCAAGCGAAGGACTGGGCCGTTTTTGCGTGTAAAGATGACACGCTTTATCGCGTGCCAAAGGCACACAACCGTGCAACGACTCACTTTTTT
>UOFG01000108.1_pt1 | contig 10642 bp, 10 predicted proteins | sample 1988411 | NCBI WGS metagenome assembly UOFG01 (sample SAMEA4712194, study PRJEB27164) | hydrothermal vent metagenome | biome: marine basaltic hydrothermal vent biome; feature: marine hydrothermal vent; material: mineral | place: Pacific Ocean | collected 2011-06-14/2011-07-23 | depth 1689 m
CTTCGCGGCCAGGGTGCTAAAAAACAGCACCCTGTTAAAAAACGCTCCGGGCGTTTTTTTGAACTCGGATTCTCATCAAGGCCCTCCGGTTCACCGTTTCCAGTAAAAAGGCCCCTGCGCTTGCGCGCAGGGGCCTTTTTACTGGAAATGGCGGACCGGACGGGATTTGAACCCGCGACCTCCGGCGTGACAGGCCGGCATTCTAACCAGCTGAACTACCGGTCCGAAGTGGTGGGTGGTGAGGGAGTCGAACCCCCGACATTCGCCTTGTAAGGGCGACGCTCTACCAGCTGAGCTAACCACCCACTTTTATCTTTTATGGATAAGCTCTTTCTCCAAAGAGGCGCGAATTCTATAGTAAGCACAGATCATTTACTAGCCTATTCTTTAAAAAACCTGTAATTAATTAGTATTCATCTCCCTGGTTTCTTAACATAATTCTCTTTCCAGACCGCTTCTCCTGTCTTTTCTATCTGATATTCAATCATTTCATTGAATAACGCTAATAACGACTGATACCCTTCCGGCTTGCCTTCTAACATCCTCAGCCCCTCAACTATGCCTTCAACTGTCGACAAATAACCCTTTTCTGGCTCCTTTCTAATGCGATAATTCGATTCTTTCCCCCCAGCCAGCCTCAATGCCGTAAGCCGATGCAAATCAGCGTTCAACTCCCATATTTTTTTTGCCTTGCGCCATGTAGCATCAATCACAATCATGTACCGAACCTCACCACATTGCCTGACCCACTGCTCATCCAGTACTGCTGAGCTTCTCGCCGGGTACAGAACCACAATATACTCAGCCTCAGCCCCTATTAACCGCTTTAACTCTTTATGCTGACTAAAATCTTCACCCACCCAGCATTCATACTGCTCAAGCCCCAGTTCTGCTATGATCGCACTGGCTTTTGCATTTTTAGCCTCCGCCGGATGCTGAAGCACTATCGTCTTTATCTGATTCTGCTGCTTTTCTATGCGGCCACACAGACAGGCAACTTTTGCACGATAACACTGATAACAGAAAGCACGGGACATTTTGAAAGATTTAACGGTTAAACAGGCAGACCATTATAACCTGCCACAGATAAAACACTTTTATAAAAAAAACAGTATGCGAGCACAGGCCCCAAAAGGCGAACGGATTTTTACCGCTACTCTCAATAACCAGCTGGTCGCCGCTCTCAGACTCGCCCCTGTTGGCCCGTATTACCTGCTGCGAAGCATGTGCGTTAGCGCAGATTTGCGCCACAGGGGAATCGGCTCTGCACTATTACAGACCATACAGCCCGAACTCTGCCAGACCAGCTGTTATTGCTTCCCTTATTCCCACCTACAGCCATTTTATGCCTCTGCGGGCTTTATTGCCTGTAATGCAGAATCCGAACCACAGATTATTACCGACAGGTTCTATCGCTACCTCAACAACGGTAAAGATATCTGTTTAATGAAGCACCAGCCACAGGCATGATAGAATACACACAAACGAAATAAAGGCTCCTTTTTTATGTTTGATGTAAATGAATATTTTGATGGCAAGGTGAAGTCGCTTGCTTTTAATGATAACAGTGACAAGGCCACCATCGGTATTATGGCAATGGGTGAATATGAGTTCGGTACGAGCTCCATTGAACATATGACACTTATTTCCGGCGAAATGTCCGTTAAACTGCCAGATGAAGAGAACTGGCGCAATATCACGATTAATGAAACCTTTGTGGTTGCCGCAAATACCTCTTTTCTGGTGAAAATCAACCGCGATAGCGCTTACCTGTGCCTCTATAAATAAAATCCCCATAATATGCAATACAAAGACCTTCGCGATTTCATTGAACAACTTGAACAACAGGGCGAGCTGAAACGCATCGCTGTTGAAGTTGATCCATACCTTGAGATAACAGAAATCTGTGACCGCACCCTGCGCGCACAGGGGCCTGCTTTACTTTTCGAGAATGTTAAAAATTCCAGCATTCCCGTTTTAGCCAATTTATTTGGCACCCCCAGACGCGTTGCCATGGGCATGGGCAAGGATTGCGTTGACGCACTACGCGATATCGGCGAGCTACTGGCCTTTTTAAAAGAACCCGAACCGCCCAAAGGCATGAAAGATGCCTGGCAGAAACTACCCATTTTCAAACAGGTGCTTAATATGGCACCTAAAGTGGTAAAAAATGCCCGCTGTCAGAAGGTGACTATCGAGAAAGACGATGTCGACTTGTCTTCTATCCCGGTACAAACCTGCTGGCCAGGTGATGCAGCACCTTTAATTACCTGGGGCCTGGTAGTAACCTGTGGCCCCAACAAAGATCGCCAGAACCTGGGCATTTATCGCCAGCAGGTGATCGCTAAAAATCGTGTCATAATGCGCTGGCTCTCTCATCGCGGCGGCGCACTGGATTTCAGGGAATGGCAACAGGCACACCCCGGAGAACCTTTTCCCATCGCAGTCGCCCTGGGCGCAGACCCTGCAACAATTCTGGGCGCAGTCACACCCGTTCCAGACACCCTGTCAGAATATGCGTTTGCCGGGTTACTGCGTGGCAGCAAAACAGAAGTTGCTCAATGTAAACTAAGCAACTTGCAGGTGCCTGCCTCTGCAGAATATGTGCTGGAAGGCTTTATTTACCCGGATGATATGGCCGAAGAAGGCCCCTATGGTGACCATACAGGCTATTACAATGAGGTAGAAAAATTCCCTGTCTTTACGATTGAAACCATCACACACCGTAAAGCGCCCATCTACCACACAACCTATACTGGACGTCCACCAGATGAGCCCGCCGTTTTAGGCGTAGCGCTTAATGAGGTATTTGTACCCATTTTAAAAAAACAGTTTCCGGAAATTGTAGATTTCTATTTGCCTCCCGAGGGCTGCTCTTATCGGCTGGCGGTTGTCAGCATGAAAAAGCAGTACCCAGGCCATGCTAAGCGTGTGATGATGGGTGTGTGGTCTTTTCTGCGTCAGTTTATGTACACCAAATTTGTGATTGTGGTCGACGATGATATCAATACCCGCGACTGGAATGATGTTATCTGGGCAATAACCACACGCATGGACCCCTCACGAGACACCACCATTATTGAAAACACCCCCATTGACTACCTGGATTTCGCCTCCCCAGTATCCGGACTCGGCTCCAAGATGGGGATGGATGCCACCAATAAATTACCCGGTGAAACCAGTCGCGAATGGGGAGAACCCATTGTTATGAATGACAGCGTTAAACAGAAAGTGGATGCGATCTGGGATCAACTCAATATTTTCTCTGATAATACTTAACTAAAAATATGAAAAAAATGATATACGAAGTAAAACAAAGCGGCATTCATGGCAAAGGCCTGTTTGCAACCTGCAAAATAAAGAAGGGCGATATTATCGGTCATATCAAATATAATCCGGCTGATGAAGATGGTATTTATGTACTGTGGATTGATGATAAAACGGGTATTCGCGTTGACTGTGATTTGAAATACATCAATCATAACACCAAACCCAATGCCTGTTATTGCGATGATCTGGATGTAGTTGCACTTAAAAATATTTCAAAAGGCGAAGAAATCACCCATGACTACGGTGATGACTGGGCGTGATTTAGCACCACACCACGTATAACAACTTAAGGAATTAATATGAAAAATTTATGCATTACTATTTTATCTGCATTCATTTTATTAGCTGCTCAAACTGTTTACGCCGATAAGAAACTCGCAAAACAGGGCATGAATAACAAACATCTGCACGAATTAATTAGTCGAATTGACGACAAACCCCGGGGGCAGCTCGGCTACTGGCAAATTCAGTATAACGACATCCCCATTGTGATTATTACAGATGAACGCGCTAACCGTATGCGTATTATTTCGCCCATCCAGGACGCTAACGAACTGAGTAAGGAAAAGCTTTTCCGCATGATGCAGGCCAATTTTGATTCTACACTCGATGCTCGCTACTCCATCGCCAAAGATAAACTCTGGAGCGCATATATTCATCCATTATCTGAGCTAACTGATGAGCAATTTTACTCTGGTCTGGCACAGACCATCACCCTGGTTAAAAGTTATGGCAAAAGCTATTCCTCTGGTGCGCTGGTTTTTAGTGGTGGCGATAGTAAAGACCTGAACCAGGAAACCTGGCTGGATATTATGCGCAAAGGATTGAAAATTTAACTTGATTGACGACTGAACGCCCGTTAACGAGATACATAACAGGAAACAGAACCATTAACAGGCTATTACGACTTACCGACTTACTGAGACATCACCCACAATAGGATTAAGATTAATTAATATATGTCGATATACTTATATTTATATCACTACAGTGGGTACCCCACCAGGTCGCCTGAGTGTCTCACCGGGTCCTGTTGAGCCATCAGGATGGGGCAAGCAAGATTATAGTGGTTGTCCAGCCACACCCCGTTATACGCCCTTTCGATTTTGTGCAGGGATGCACCTGATTATTTCAGGTTAAATAAGTGTCCTGATAATTTTCTGATAACTCTTTATGCTGAGTATTCAGATAGTTATTCTTGACGTTTTTTTCTACAATATCTGAAATATAAAAATAAATACCAAATATAACCACAGCGCCTGGAGGGAGCAGTAATTTCAGTGGTTCACTATACATTCGACCATCTAAAAGAGCCACGGGAAAGCCTGATAACTGAAACCATACCGGTTCTAGCAGGTAATAGATTAATGTAAGTAATATGAATGAAAAAATAACTTTTTTTGCTTTAGTATTCTTTTTGAATAGTAGCCATGCGCATAGAAAACTGGCACTAGTCAGTATTAAAGCCACCAGACCATCAATAAATACAAGCTCCTTTATTCCTGTTATACCTTCAAATATTTCCGGCTCTACTATAAATATTTCAAGATAAGAAACCATAAAACCATGGATTAATTCCCCAGGATAGTACAGAAGAAGCCCCGCTAACAGCATAACCCATAGTGATTTTTCTATGTGTTTTAATGCTATTAAAAATTTCCCCATTTGATTAAACCTAAAAAAATCAGTTGAACGCATAAAATTAGTATAAACCATTGAAAAATATTAATTAATTTCCCGCCTTCTAACTCACCAGAAGGGTAAGTGATGCTTCACCCAGTATTACACCCTCATGCACACACCTGACTATGTCAAAAAAAACGCGAAGGGCTGGGCCATTCACCTCTTTTTTGACTACGCCAGCTGAGCGCATGAAGGCATACTTCCAGGTGCTCAACTGATCTTTTTAGGTTAAACCATTAACTGTAATATATTTTATTATAGTTCCTTCTAAATGGTTTTGCTTAAATGAAAAAGTCTATAACCGCTGTGCCAGGAAATCATAGCTCTGCGGATAAAATTATGTCGGACCATTACCATGTCGTTTTGCATTATCACAACGCTATTTAAAAGGCACTTCACGGGGTAAAGCTGAACTGGCAACATTGAATGAAAGAGCCGAAGTCTGGCGAGAACGCTTAATGAGTGTTAGCTGGCTTATGCGCACGGTTAATGAACGCATTGCCAGACAGGCGAATGCAGAAGATCAGTGTACAGGGAGGTTCTGGAGTCGGTTTTTGCTCCTGCAAAACCGACATACCATACATCCTCTATATAAGGGTCTAAATCACTGACTTACTGAGACATCACCCACACTAGAATAAGATATTATTAATATACGCCAATATACTTATATTGATATCACTACGATGGGTATCTCACTAAGTCTTTCACCATAAAACAATCTAATTTAGAACATATTAAACTACTTATTTTGCTTCATTATAATGATTGTTTTACTGAGCCATGAGTGTAACGGGGTTCTCGCATAATCTGCTCCCTGATGGTGATTGATTCCTTCTATTGATTAGTAACTTATGCCTGTGATGGTGGTATGATGCCAATAGCTCTGATGTCTGGATAAACTCTGCGGCTCGTGCCTTGCGACTACATACTTCAGGTCACACAGAGGACATAATCAATTAATAGAGGTACCCATAAGTCCTTTTATGCCTTAACATGACAGAAGCCATAGGAACACAAAAGGCTAAACCCGATTATCCACATAGTTATGATGAGCGCCAGGTAAGTTGTTCATCTTCCTGAAACCACAACAGGACACATAATATTATGGAACGAATTAAATACCGCCCAGAAAAAGGTAGCGGATATGACGCACTTGCCAAATTTCTTGTAACACACAGCAAAAACAGCCAGATACAGAGCTGCTGGATTAAAAAAAATGAAAACCTTACCCGACTATCCACAGCAATAAAAATCAGGCTCAAAGAAGAGAATATTGAACTACACGCTAATGCAGAAATCAGCGTTATTGCTGAGCTGAGCTATTACCTTCCCGAGCTTAAACCCAATATGGCTTCCTTACATGTAGCGTGGACAGTCGATGATGGACCAACCAGATTCACACAGCAAATGGCGAATAATTTTCTACTTAATGGCCAAAATCGCCCTGCCACATGGTTTATTGTGCGCGACAGACTCACATCTGATAAGACCGGTTTTTACAAATACCTACAGAACAAAGGGCATGAAATTGCAATTCATGGGCTACACAAAAAAGACAATCATCTGTCCTGGCTACCCTCCGGCTCCCTTGCTTCCTATAAAAACCTGAGCACTGCATTACAGGATCTGGAAAAATTCCAGCGTGAATTACAAAACCGGGGCTTGCATGCCAGATTTGTCCGTCTGCCCTATGGTTTATTCACCGAGCTGATACATTCGCTCAAGGTTAAAGGAATGAAAAAAAGCCAGGCAACAGCAGCACGCAATATAATTAAAGCTAAAATATCCATCACTGGTACTGCACCAGAAAATCGGGTAGCGAAAGAATTTGACATACTGCGAAGTAAGCTAAAAGACCTGGGCCTGATACTATGGGGCGGGCGCAATAACGGCGGTATTTCAGCTAATAGCTGGCAATACGAATCGGCATCAAAGGAGACCGTTCGCGGAAAAGATGACTTCGATATTGAAAAGGGCAATAAGGTATATAATAAAATACATAACATCCGTAAAAAAAACAAAAGCGACTCGATGGTCATTCTTTGCCACGATACCACTGGAGGTGATGTAATAGAAGTCAGAAAAGATTTGCTAAGCATGGAAAATACTGCGGCAAAAGCAGGTATTTGTATCAAATACCACACCATGTCCAGTTTATACAAACAGATCACTTCATAGCGGGACAATGTTAATTTTAAAAAAATACGCTCTGATAATCACTAGCCTGATCCTGCCTGCTTGTTGTAGCAGTACGCTAGCTAATGAGCTAAACTGGCTCCGGAAAGATAAATTACTTATTAGTCTGGATATGAAAGAACCTGCTCATCGACAACACCTGCTTTATGACATCCAGAAACAGGCTATCACGCCCCTGGCAAAGGCAGATAAATACAGGGCTTACTCTCTATCATACACCGGACGTAATATTCTCTGGTATGATACCACCAGCCTGCGCTTCGGGCCTGTAGAAAAACCACTGAGCAAACAACACAACATACCTGTACGAATTACACCTCCAGAAGATCTTGATGATTATGAGAAAAAACACCTCACTTTCGATCTCGCAGCAGCCTGGATAAACGACCGTTATTTCCTTGTCAGTCAGGCATACCGCTTTACTGGCCGTTCAGCATGTATGCTGTTTGATTCTTATGATAAAAAATGGAAAAACAACATCAATAACACCCCCTTTACATGCCCTGAGCACAGTGCTCGTTTAAGCATGAAAAATCTACAGAAAAATATATTGCTAATAACTGAAAGTACGGAAGGCGCACTGCTCCATAGCTTATGGTCGACAACCAACAACACCCCCGGTTTTCCCCTGTGGAATCTTGCAGGAGGCTATATGCGTATTTACACGCATTCAGGCAACTCAGACAAATTGCTCATCGCTTCCCCCTGCATATTAACGAGCAGCACATTATATCCTGGTGAATTATGCAAAGATCAGGGCAATGATACTGAAATGCTTTTCAGTTATGATATTCGCAGTCAGAGCATAACGATGATTGCCGAAAACCTGCCCCCCTATGCGTCAATTAATAGCTATGAGCCTGGCACTGTAGCATGGTTGAATAACAGTAAAATTTGTATCAGCCGCTCAAAAAAAATCTTTTGTAAAAAAATAAGTCCGTACCTGATACAATAGAGCTTTAATAAGCTCCGGACTTCTAAAAATGGCTTACTGAGACACTCACAATAAGAATACTCACGGATTAGCACTTGCCATTCACTAACAGTCAGGGTCTAATACCCTTAGAAGCCGTTAGATAGTAACTTAACCAGACACCCACAACAACTATTGACATCATATCACCACAGGCGTAAATTGTTAACTAATAGAAGGAATCAACCACAATCAGGGAGCAGATATATGCCAAAGCTCCGTTATGCACAGGTTTCACTCGAAGCCACACCTTACTATCATTGTTTTTCACGCTGTGTGCGCCGAGCCTTTCTCTGTGGACAGGATGTATTCACAAATACAGGCTATGAGCACCGCAGGCAAAAGAACGATATGCAGGCAGAGCTGCGAACAGTTTTTTCGTAATAAACATGCAATAAAAGACTAAAAATTTATTTATCAATCGTTGATTGATATTTCCTGTCGGCTGAAATTCATATTTTTACGCTATTTTTTAACTTCATCAGGGTGGGTGTCTCTGTAAGCTGCCAGGCAAACCTGACAAAGCAGGGCATTGCTCTTCGCAGGCCAGGTTTAACGTCCGCTTTTTAGCATAGTAATCCTTACCTGTTTTTTCTTAGTTTAATGCTGGCCAGAGCAATTAACCCCGAAACAAACAGCCAGACAGGTGCTGGTAAAGGCACAGAAGATAAGACTAAATTACTATCATCATCAAAATTCATGGTAAATGCATTAGATGCATCAGCACTACCAAAGGGGTATGAAGTTGCATTAAGTTGTGCGAGAAGGATAAAAGTATCACCTTCATTCAGGGTAAATATTAATTCATCAAAAAGGCTCGTGTTACCTGATGAAATAACAAGGTCCGAACTTCCAAAATCAGTTCCACAAACAACTGCTGGTAAGTTACGTAAATTTATAGACCCAGGTGAAGCATTAGTACAGTCGCTACCACCAGCAAGAATCTCTGCAAATGTGGATATATTTGTTCGTAGGTCAACTTGTGCTCTAACAGAAGCATCTCCAGATATAGCGCCATTAAGAGCTATATTTAATGTATAAGTTTTAGGGCCAGTGCCTGTATAGGTATATGATTGCATGCCAAGTGCATATCCAAAAGCCAAACTACCTGGAACATTATTTAGCGATTGTGAAGATCGGGCACTTAAAACAGGGGTGAACGAAGCACCATCTAATGTTGACTGAGCCTCGATGTTGGTACCCAGTGAAGAAAAAGCGGAATTAAAGCCAAAACCACCATCGATATCTACCCTGGCTGTTTCGGCATCAAATGCTTCAGTATAAGCTCCCCAGTTATGAGTCGATGCATTTGAATTACTCAATATTGCTGCGAATGTGACAAGACAGATTTTAAGTATAAGTTTCATATTCATTTTTTATATCCTTACTGTTTTTGGAGATAGCTGCTTTTAAACTTGAGCGTTAACTTAGTGAGACGTGAAAAGTGCGCAGTTATAACTCTGAAGGAGGTATACTGAATAATTAATAGCATGCGCAGATTTTCGTGATCAAGTTAATTTTTTCAAGTATGGGTGGAAAATATTGATAACGTGACCCGTAGGTACTGGGTATTGAGCTAGCAATATACATGCCATAACTAACTTTCATGTGTTTTTTCAATAACATAAGGTTGATAAAAACTTCGATAAGTCTTGTAATTTAAAGAACTGTAAAAATTGACGACATGATGAACTGATCAAGCCATACCGGATACTTTTTTAGATAGCTTTCATCCTGAAATCATCAGTTGAACGCCTCAAAGTGTGCTTCTGAGAGCATCCTGTTTATATATGGGGCGTAGTCAAAAAAGGAGTCGTTGCACGGTTGTATGCCCTTGGCACGCGATAAAGCGTGTCATCTTTACACGCAAAAACGGCCCAGTCCTTCGCTTGCGTGGACGTGCAGGGACGCACTAATATCGCAGTTGCAGGGATGCAAAGGAGCGTGGACGTGCATCCCTGCACAAAACCGAACGGGTGAACAGCAAGATTATAGAATATCCAGTATTCTCAATAACTTATCGCACTATTGCGTGGTCAACTGAGATGTAATGGACTTCCCCACCTTTAATGCCTTGCCTTATGCAGACACCCACACTGGCAAACCTTTAAATCTTTATATAAATCAATAACTTGATAAAATTTAACGTGATTTCTCAATATAGTGAGTGGTGGGTAGCAATATTATTGTGGCTGTCCTGACCACGGCGTATCAAGATGTTATTAAACGATGGTATCAACTGCATGGGGGGTGGATTGTCACAACGTTACCTGAAAGGCGCTACGCAGGGGTGCCCCCCCCACGGAAACGCATTGCAAGGCGGATCAATGCCCATTGGACTCAACCTGAAACACGCAGAGGGCGTAATCAATTAATAGAACAGCCCTGAAAGATAATTTTATTCACTTCTGAGCTGAAATTGTTTTCGATATCTGCTCCGCCAGCTGCACAACTAAC
>UOFG01000140.1_pt1 | contig 10637 bp, 10 predicted proteins | sample 1988411 | NCBI WGS metagenome assembly UOFG01 (sample SAMEA4712194, study PRJEB27164) | hydrothermal vent metagenome | biome: marine basaltic hydrothermal vent biome; feature: marine hydrothermal vent; material: mineral | place: Pacific Ocean | collected 2011-06-14/2011-07-23 | depth 1689 m
AAGTGTTTAATGTGGGACATTATTCAACGGTATCGCAAACAATTGGGCGGCTAAATGTGTTGATGTGTGAGGATGCTGATGTGGAAAGATATTTTAATATGTTAAGTCAAGATTTGACCCCTTAGCTCTCTTTCCATGACGTATAGAATGGATCAACATCGAGCTGGCGGCTGCTCACCGGCATATCGGGTAGACTTTGTAAGAATATTTTTCCATAGCGCTTTGTACTCAGACGATTATTACCGATCATCAGGACACCATAATCGCTCATATCATGAATTAATCGCCCTGCTCCCTGCTTCAGGGTGATAACTGCCTGAGGCAGCTGATAGTCCATAAACGGGTTTCCTCCCCGGCTTCGAATGCCCTCCAGCCTTGCCTGCATCACCGGCTTGCCGGGGGATGCAAAGGGCAGTTTATCAATAATCACACAGGAGGGCGCTCGGCGCACTGTTTCATGCGTCCAACTATTTTTTCAGATTTAACACACACTCTGCGGTTTCTGTTAAAATTCGCCCATGACAAAATCCCTACAGAATAAAAACATCTTACTTGGCGTATGCGGCGGTATTGCGGCCTATAAAAGTGCCGACCTGGTGCGCCGCCTTAAGGATGCAGGAGCCGACGTGCGAGTGGTTATGACCACTGCGGCAACTGAATTCATTACACCCCTGACCTTTCAGGCCCTGTCTGGCTACCCGGTGCATACCGGCCTTCTGGATACAGAGGCTGAAGCCGCAATGGGCCATATTGAGCTGGCTCGCTGGGCAGATTTAATCCTTATAGCGCCTGCAACCGCAAACAGCATTGCCCGACTGGCGAGTGGTGAGGCAGGAGACCTGCTCTCAGCCGTCTGCCTTGCCAGCCGCTCAAAAATAGCCATTGCACCTGCAATGAACCATGTTATGTGGTCCTCACCGGCCACTCAGGCGAACCTTCAACAGCTTAAAAATCGTCAGATAAGTGTTTTTGGTCCAGCCTCAGGCAGCCAGGCCTGTGGTGAGGTGGGCGAGGGCCGTTTGCTGGAAGTGGCCGAAATCGTTAACGCCAGTGCAGCGCTTTTTGATGCAGGCCTGCTTCAGGGTGTTAATATTTTAATAACGGCTGGCCCAACTTTCGAGCCAATCGACCCGGTACGTTATATTGGCAACCGCAGCTCAGGGCGCATGGGCTTCGCTATTGCTGAAGCGGCTGTAGAACAGGGCGCTGTGGTAACACTGGTGGCGGGGCCTGTGCATATCGACACTCCCGCCAGACTTGAACGCATTGATGTACAGACCGCTGCACAGATGCACCAGGCGGTAATGGAGCACGTTGCCCAGCAGGACATTTTTATTGCCACTGCGGCAGTGTCAGACTACCGGCCAGAACAGGCACAGACACAGAAAATAAAAAAACAACCGGGTGAAACTAATCAGCAACTGAGCCTTTCACTAATACAGAATGCCGATATACTGGCCGATGTGGCCGCACGGAACAAGCCACCCTTTACGCTTGGCTTTGCCGCTGAAACCCGGGATGTTAAACACTACGCGCTGGGAAAGCTGGAAAGAAAAAAACTCAATATGATTGCCGCGAATCAGGTGTCACATGCGGACGATTCAAACGAAGAAAAGACGCAGGACACAGGCTTTAATAGCGAATTCAATGCGCTTCAGGTGTTTTACAAAACAGGGGGGCCTGTAAGCGAAACCATCAGTGAAACTACTCTGCAACGTTGCCGTAAAACAGAACTGGCACGAAAGCTCATTTACCTTCTGGCAGAACAATATCAGGCACAGTAAATTTTATGAAAAAACTACAGCTTAAAATTCTCGACTCCCGTATTGGCACAGAAATCCCCTTGCCCGAGTACGCAACCAGCGGCTCAGCGGGCATGGATTTACGCGCCTGCATTGAAGGCTCATTAACGCTGAAACCTGGAAACACCGAACTTATTCCAACCGGTATTGCAATCCATATCTGCGACCCGGGTTATGCCGCAACTATTTTACCTCGCTCAGGCCTGGGACATAAACACGGCATTGTGCTGGGTAATCTGGTGGGGCTAATTGATTCCGATTATCAGGGACAGCTGTTTGTTTCCTGCTGGAACCGGGGCAATACTGAATTCACAATAGATGCAGGGGACCGTATAGCCCAGCTTGTTATTCTCCCCGTTGCACAGGTAGCGTTTGAAACTGTTGAGGAGTTTTCCGACAGCGATCGAGGCGAAGGCGGCTTTGGGCATTCGGGACATAAATAGCCTGAAGCTTAATAAAATAACCACCTTAACCTAATTTTTTCAGGGCACTTAATCAATGAGCAATGTAAACCCCGCTATTTTCAGAATGTATGATATCCGTGGCGTGGTTGCCACAGACCTTACGCCCGACACCGTCCGGCTGGTGGGCCAGGCCTTTGCAACCGAGTGCCTGAAACAGCATGTGAATGAAGTCTGCATTGGCCGGGATGGCCGATTGCACAGCAAGGAGCTCTCGCTAGCCTTAACAGAAGGACTGAACGCCGGTGGCTGCAATGTTATTGATGTGGGCATGGTGCCAACACCTGTCCTGTATTTTGCCACACACCACCTGAATACCGGCACTGGCATCATGGTAACCGGCAGCCACAACCCACCCGAGTACAACGGCCTGAAAATGTCGATGGCGGGGAAAACGCTGTATGGCGATGATATCACCGGCTTATACACTCTGATTGAATCCGACACATTAAACAACGCCAGTGGAAATTACCGCGAAGAGGCCCTGCTCGACGAATACCTGGCTCGCATTCTAAGTGATGTTAAACTCGCTCGACCCATGAAAATCGCCGTGGACTGCGGCAATGGCGTTGCGGGTGTGATTGCCACTCAGCTGTTTGAAAAATTAGGCTGCGAAGTTACCGAACTGTTCTGCAATGTCGATGGTAATTTTCCAAATCACCACCCCGACCCCAGCAAACTGGAAAACTTGCAGGACGTGTGTGCCGCCATTAAAAACAACCAGCTGGATCTTGGCCTGGCCTTTGATGGCGACGGTGATCGCGTGGGTGTGATTGATAACCTGCAGAATGTCATCTGGCCCGATCGGCAGATGATTTTATATGCTGAGGATGTACTGTCTCGTGAACCAGGTGCGATGATTATTTATGACATTAAATCAAGCTATCACCTGGGCAGAGAAATTACAAAAATGGGGGGCAAACCGCTGATGTGGAAAACCGGCCATTCATTGATTAAAGCGAAGATGAAGGAAACCTCTGCAGCGCTGGCAGGCGAAATGTCCGGGCATATTTTCTTTAAGGAACGCTGGTACGGTTTCGATGACGGACTTTATAGCGCCGCAAGAATGCTTGAACTATTAAGTAAAAAAGAAGGTACTGCTGCAGAAATATTCGCACAACTGCCGGATAGTTTTAACACCCCTGAAATTCAGATTTATTTCGAAGAAGGCGAACATTATGCCTTTATGGACAAGTTCAAATCACAGGCCCAGTTTGAAGGCACTGAAATCTCGACCATTGATGGCATGCGTGTCACCTGGGACAAAGGCTGGGGGCTGATTCGCCCATCCAACACAACCCCCTGCCTCGTGCTGCGTTTTGAAGCAGATGATAAAGAATCGCTGGAACAGGTACAACAATATTTTCGCGAACAGATGCTGGCAACTGACAGCAGCATAAACCTGAATTTTTAAAGTGATATTATTTTATGGATAACAGTAAAGCCAGTCATATAGTCGGCGTTCTCTCGGAGGCGCTGCCCTATATTCAAAAGCTCAACGGAAAAACCATCGTGATTAAATATGGCGGCAATGCGATGACCGATGAAAAGCTTAAAATCGGCTTTGCCCGTGATATCGTTTTACTAAAACAGATTGGTGTAAACCCGGTGGTTGTTCATGGCGGCGGCCCGCAGATTGCCGAGCTGCTCAAACGTGTTGGCAAGGACTCAACCTTTATTCAGGGTATGCGCGTAACGGACACGGAAACCATGGACATTGTTGAGATGGTACTGGGCGGGCTGGTTAATAAAAGCATTGTAACGCTCATTAACCAGCAGGGTGGCCGGGCCGTGGGCCTTACTGGCAAGGATGGCAGTTTAATTCGTGCAAAAAAAATGCACCTGAGCACCGAAGCAGAAGCGGATCGCCCCTCTGAACTGATTGACCTGGGCCATGTGGGTGAGGTTGACACCATAGACCCCTCGGTTGTTTCAATGCTGGACAGTGATAATTTTATACCCGTGATTGCGCCGATTGGCGTTGGCGAGAAGGGTGAATCCTATAATATCAATGCGGATCTGGTTGCAGGCAAACTGGCGACGGTTTTAGGTGCAGAAAAACTATTGCTGCTCACTAACACCGTGGGCATTCTTGATAAACAGGATAATTTACTCACCGGCCTTAGCACTAAACAGGTGGATGACTATATTACAGACGGTACAATTTATGGCGGCATGTTACCCAAGGTTAACTGTGCACTGGATGCCGTGAAATCAGGGGTGAAAACCTCACATATTATCGATGGCCGCGTTGAGCATGCGGTACTGCTTGAACTGTTAACTGATGAAGGCGTGGGAACTTTACTAAAAGGCTGAATAAATTGTAGCGTGGGCATAAAATACATCAGGCAATCGCCAGTAACGTATATAATTTAAAAAGTCAGACAGCACTTAAATCGAAACGCCGGCTTATCCCTTGCAGGGCGGCGACTGGCAGGTTGCAGTAATTAAGGCTAATAAAACCGCTGCTCACCTTCTGGCCGTGTTTTAAACAGTTTCAGTATCCAGAAATACTGTGAAGGACATATTCTTATCGCCTCTTCTAGCGCTTTGTTCATTGCCAGTGTATCGGTGTAATCATCTCCACTGGGAAAGTTATCAAGTGCAGGTAGTATATGAACGATGTACTGATGCGTTTTTTCATCATAACAGGTCATGCACGGAAACACATCGGCTCTGCATGATTTTGCTAACCGCCCAAGCACCGGCACACTGGCTTTTTCTACACCAAAAAAAGGTGCAAATAATGAACGCTCCGCCCCCAGATCTTCATCCGAAAGATAAATCGTGGTACTCCCGGCTCGGGCATCTTTTATGATCGGGCGAAGCCCCGCCTCTCTTGCATAAACATACCCGCCATGACGCATTCGACCATTGGCCACAAACCAGTCAACAAGTTTGTTTTTCAATGGTTTAAATACGCCGCTTGAAAAATAGCGCATTGCAACAGCGGATACAGCGGCCTCAAGTCCCATGCTGTGCGCGGGCATAATAATGGCACCTCGACCGTTGTCGAGTGCTTCATCTATATACTGCTGGCCTTTCATAGCAATTCGTTTTTCCAGCGCCGGCATGCTGGACCACCAGAGCACACCCAGATGTAGTATGCTACGCGCCTGATGACGGTAGTTTTTCCTAATAAGTGCTTTCTTTTCTTCTTCTGATAGTTCAGGAAAGCACAGTTCAATATTTTTACGCGCAATGCGCATTCTTTTTGTACTGACATTTCTTAGAATATCTCCCACCAGATTGGCCAGTGCATCCTGCATTGCACCAGACATTTGCTTTACAATCCAGAGCAACGCTATTGAACACCAGGTTCCCCAGTACATGGGCTTTAAATAATCGCTTTTAAAACGGGCATCATAAGCCAGCGTACTTTTTATAGGGGCGATATTTTCCGGTTTGCGTTGTTTCATTTCATCGCCACAAAATAGACCTGATCAGGTTTACACGCCGATCGACTGTTATCTTCTCTGTAATATAACAGCTGCATATCTGAATACACATTTAATAGCTCTCCTCGTTGCAAACGAAACGCCTCTCTTGATGGGCCGGTGCCATTTAGCTGCCTGCCGCTAAATGTCTGATAAAACAACAGGCCGTCTTTTTTTAAATACTCATACAGGTGTCGTAAGCTTTCTCTGTGTAGAAAATAACTCACTGCAATAACATCAAACTGTCCATACATAGCGGGTATTGCCTTTTCAAGGTCTTTCATTTCGGCATGCAGTTTCGCCCCGTTTTTTTCTGCTCTGGCATTGATTTTTTCTACTGCCACACTGGATAAATCCCAGGCGGTTACCTCATAGCCTTTACTGGAAAGATAAAATCCGTTGCCTGCCAGTCCACTGGCATAATCCAGCGCTTTTCCCTGCGCGGACAAAAGCCGGGTATTTTCCAGTACAACCTCAGCGGCAGTTGCCATATCAGCATCTTTCTGTCGGTATACTTCGTTCCAGTCAGACACTGATATTCTCCGCCATTATTTTTTCCAGAAAGCCGGCGTTAATAACACTAGCAGAGTAAATATTTCCAGCCGCCCAAGCAGCATTCCAAAACTTAGTACCCATTTTGAAAAATCATTTATGTCTGCGTAATTAGCCGCCACTTTACCCAGGCCTGGCCCAAGATTATTCAGTGTTGCGGTTACCGCTGAAAAGGCGGTAATCTGATCCAGCCCACTGGCCATTAGCATTAGCATCATCATTACAAATACTGCGACATAAGCCGCAAAAAACCCCCAGACCGCATCGATTACAGAATCCGCCACTGGTTTTTTCCCCACTTTAACCGTGATCAATGCATTAGGATGAATCAGGCGATTCATTTCACGCATGCCCTGCTTGATGAGCAACACCACGCGGATAACTTTCATGCCGCCACCGGTTGACCCGGCACAGCCACCAATAAAGCTGGTAAACAGGAGTAGCACAGGTAAAAAACTCGGCCATAGCGCATAATCTCTTGCCGCAAAACCCGTTGTAGTGCCTATTGACACCACATGAAACACGCCCTGCAATAGCGCTTCTGAGAAATTATCTGTAGTTTGTGTAATTTGCAGATAAAAAACAGTAACAACGGAGACCTGTAATAATACCCAGAAATAAACTTTAAACTCGGTATCGTTTAAATACGCGGTGAATTTCCAGTTTCTAAATGCCACAAAATGCAATGCAAAATTAACCCCCCCCAGAAACATAAACACAATGGCGACTATTTCAATCAATGTGCTGTCAAAATACCCGAGACTGGCATCATGGGTGGAAAAACCACCAATCGCAACAGTAGAAAAGCTATGCGATACGGCATCAAACAAATTCATACCCGCCGCCCAGTACGCAAATGCACAGGCCAGTGTGAGTGTGAGATAAATATACCAGAGTGCTTTTGCAGTTTCGGTTATTCTGGGGGTAAGCTTGTTATCCTTGATCGGCCCCGGTGTTTCAGCCTTATAGAGTTGCATACCCCCAATGCCGAGCATTGGCAATACGGCGACAGCCAGTACAATGATACCCATGCCACCTAACCATTGCAGCTCCTGGCGGTAAAATAAAATGGAATGCGGTAGTTCATCCAGATTCGTGAGTACGGTAGCACCGGTGGTAGTAAGGCCGGATATGGATTCAAAAACCGCATCCGTTATACTGATGTTTAGCTGATCACTTAAAATAAGCGGCAATGTGCCTGATGCACCCAGCACAACCCAGAACATCACAACAACAATAAACCCATCGCGTAATCGAAGTTCCTGTTTTGCATTTTTTACGGGCAGCCAGAAAACAAAACCAATGCCCAGCAGGATGAGATAAGAGGTTAGAAACGCATCAAATGTATGTTCCTGATAAATCAGATCTATCAACATGGGCGGTATTAATGTAAAACTGAAGAGCAGTAACAAGATACCTGAAATGCGTTGTATAACTGTGAAGTGCAAGGATATTGACCTGAAGGATTAAATAAAAGTAACGCTCACCTGGAACAGGCGCTCTACATCGTGAATTTTTTTCTTATCAACTAAAAACAGAACCACATGATCTTCTGCCTCTATCGCGGTATCGTGGTGTGCAATAATCACTTCATCGCCTCGCACAATTGCGCCAATGGTTGTACCTTCCGGCAGGTCTATTTCCTCAAGCATATGGCCAACCACTTTCGATGTTTTACTATCACCATGCGCAATCACCTCTATTGCTTCCGCCGCACCGCGTCGTAATGAGTGCACGGCAACAATATCGCCTCGGCGAACATGGGTTAATAACGCACCAATGGTAACCTGTTCCGGTGATATGGCCACATCAATGGCCTCCTGATTTTCCATCAGATCGACATAAGCCGGGCGGTTAATAAGCGACATTGTTTTGCGCGCACCCAGACGCTTGGCCAGCATAGCCGCCAGTATATTGGCTTCATCATCGTTGGTAACGGAACAGAAAACATCCATGCTATCAATGTTTTCTTCCAGCAGTAATTCCTCATCGGCGGAATCGCCCAGTAATACAACACACTTGTTTAATGACTGGGACAGGTGCTGAGCACGTTCAACATTGCACTCAACAATTTTCACCTGATGTCTTTTCTCCAGGCGCTCGGCCAGGCGCTTGCCAATATTACCTCCACCGGCAATAATAATGCGTTTATTGCGTTTGTCCAGCTTGCGCAACTCGCGTATTACCACGCGAATATCTTCTCTTGCGGCAATAAAAAAGATTTCATCTCCCGCCTCTATTACGGTATTGCCCATAGGAATAATAGCCCGGCCTCGCCGATATATTGCAGCAACACGAGTATCGGTACCGGGCGTATGCTCTGGCAAATCACGTAGTTGGTGACCCACCAGAGGCCCACCGTAATAAGCGCGCAATCCAACCAGCACAACTTTACCATCGGCAAAATCCAGTACCTGTAATGCCCCGGGGTACTCAATGATATTGAAAATATAATTGGTAACGATTTCTTCAGGGCTGATAATGACATCGACAGGCACGCCGTGGCCACGAAATATTTCGCTGTGCTTTAAATACTGAGTGGAACGAATACGGGCGATTTTGGTAGGCGTGTGGTAAAGCGTCCAGGCAACCTGACAGGCAACCATATTCACTTCATCGGTATTGGTAACCGCAATGAGCATGTCGGTATCTTCAATGCCGGCCTGCTCCAGTATATCAGGGTGTGCCGCATTACCGATAACGGTCTGTATATCCATCCGGTCGCGCAGCTCACTGAGCACGTCAGCTCGATGATCAACCAGTGTTATATCATTCGCCTCAGAAGCCAGATGGGAGGCTACGGATGAGCCCACCTGGCCGGCACCTAAAATTAGAATTTTCATATCTGACTTGCACCAGGCTATTTATCACTTAATTATGCGCGAAGTGTACGCCTTTTGACTGTAGTTGCCAGCCAAAGCCGAACATTTTTATGGCTTTTTAAAACCCGTTTCGCTGCCTGTTACCACAAACCCGCTGAACTCGCTCATTAACTGCACCCTAACCCATGCTTTTTTCCAGCAATGCATAGTAAAAACCATCCGTACGGTGCAATGCAGGGAATAACTGCAAACCGGTGCCTTCCTGTGAAATAGCCTCGCTGTGTAACTTAAGTTTCACAAAACTATTTATATCCACCAGTTCTGCATTCGCCGCCTGTTTTAAAAACCATTCGATCTGCTGCTGATTTTCAGCTTTGAACAGTGAACAGGTTGCATAAAGCAAACGCCCTCCGGGTTTTAATAACGACCAGTTTTTCAGCAAAATATCTCGCTGCAACGCGACCAGTGCCTGAATGTCCTCTTCTCTTCGCAGTTGCTTGATATCCGGATGGCGACGGATTACACCGGTGGCTGAACAGGGAACGTCGAGCAGTATTTTATCGAAGGCCTCGCCCTGCCACCAGCTATCGACATCGGTGGCATCGGCGACAATTAATTCTGGGCTAAAACCCAGTCGTTGACTGTTTTCTTCTACCCGTTTCAGGCGTGTTTTAGAAACATCTAGCGCTGTCAGTTTAATCTCTGCCTGCAACTCATGCAGGTGTGCCGTTTTCCCACCCGGTGCCGCACAGGCATCCAGTATTCGATCGCCCGTGGCGGGCTGTAAGATTTGCGCCGCCAGCTGTGCCCCACCATCCTGCACGGAAAACCAGCCCTGGTGAAATCCAGGCAGCTGTTTTACATCCCGTGCTTCTTCCAGTATTAGTGCAGAGGGGATGCCAGCCATTTTCTCAGCACGTAGCTCATATTCTTTTTCCAGTTCGGCCAGGTATTCATCAACTGTAGTTCGCCGCTGATTAATGCGCAGGGTCATCGGGGCCTGTGCCAGATTTTCCTCCAGTATCGCCTGCCAGTTCTCCGGCCAGTCATGTTTCAGCCGGTCTATTATCCACTGCGGATGAGCAAACTGAGCCTCTTCATCCTGTAGTCCGTCAATTAATGCGGCCTGCTGGCGAATGAAATTGCGCAGCACACCATTCACCATATTTGCCGCCCACTGCTTTCTGGATTTGCGCACCTGCTTCACGGCGGCATCAACAACCGCATAATCCGGCACGCGTGTGTGCATGATCTGATAGAGGCCGATAAGCAGGGTGAGCTGAATATCGAAGTCTTTAGCTTTTAATGGTTTTTTCATTAGCGGCTTTAACAGCCCCTGCAACTGCTGATAATAACGCAATACGCCAAAACTGAGCAACCGCGCAAAGGCACTTTCTCTATGCTCCAGATTTTCACTCATATGGTGCAGAGCACTCAGCGACTGGCCTTCTTTTAAAACTGCCAGCAATACCTGTAGCGCCACTTTACGTGCCGACACAGACTCGTCTGTTTCATTTGTTTTCGACATACTGTTAATTATTCAGCCTGTTCCACTGCCTGCTG
>UOFG01000260.1_pt1 | contig 10627 bp, 5 predicted proteins | sample 1988411 | NCBI WGS metagenome assembly UOFG01 (sample SAMEA4712194, study PRJEB27164) | hydrothermal vent metagenome | biome: marine basaltic hydrothermal vent biome; feature: marine hydrothermal vent; material: mineral | place: Pacific Ocean | collected 2011-06-14/2011-07-23 | depth 1689 m
TCGCGACCTGGTGATTCGAGTGGATGTTTACTCAGGCGACACCCTGTCTTTTCAGGGACAGTCGATCGTGCCCGCACTGCGCCCGGGACAAATCTTTCCCTTTGAAATTGAAGCCGATCCTGTGGGTATCACTCCTCCACCCGCGCCAATACCACAACCCCTGGCTACAGGTTTTCAGCCTATAAACAAATTACTTGAACCCAGTACATTCAATGCCTACGCAGACGATGTCGCGATTGATGGTAATTTTGCCTATATAGCGAGTCGCAACTCAGGGCTGATTATTGCCGATATAAGTGATAGAAATAGCATTAAGGCCGTCAGTGCCATTGAACCGTTTGACCCCACAGGAAGGCGGCGCATCACCGAAGTACGGGTGCAGACCGACCCTGTTAGTGAAAGCAGCTATGCCTATACCATTAATGGCAGTGAATTAAGTGTCATTGATGTCTCTAACCCGCTTTTGCCTGTCGCGGTATCCAGCCTGGCATTTTCCGAGACCGTTGGTGATTTGACAATTTCCGGTAGCCTGGCCTATGTGCATGGAATCCCAAATTCAGCAAACGTTTTTATTATTGATATTAGTGATCCCCCTAATTTAAATCAGGTTGGCATTTTTCAGGCCTCAGCAAGTATCGGCGATATATCAGTGAGTGGCCAGACCTTGTATGTAAGGAGTCGTGGTGTTCAGATTGTAGATGTTAGCGATCCAGCTAGCCCTGTTGCAAGTGCTACTTTCCCAGTTGAATTTTCACGAGCAAATACCATTCATGCTGATAACACAACGCTTTATGTAGAGGGCTTTTTGCCTGGAAATATAGCCTCAGTGGATATCATGGATGTATCTGATATAAATAATATAGCTGTTTTATCAACAGTAACAAGCCGCATAAACGATATACAGAGCTTACATGTTTTTAATAACAGTTTATATATTTCTGGAGCCGCCCTTAATACGTCTGAAAATACGCTCAGCGTTTATGATATAGGCGATAAGAGCGCACCTGTACTCATTGGGAGGGTGGAAAATATTTCATTTACAGGTAATCTTGATGTGACAGATGCAATTTATATTCCGGCCACCGACAGGGGTTTAAAAATTGTTGAATTCTCAGACCTCTCTACCCTGGCACCCGCCGTGAGCTATGACATACCAGGTGGCTTTATATCCCGTGTTTCCATACAGAATAATTTCGCCTATATTACCGTCATAGATTTTAACGACCCCACCAATAGTGGCCTGCATATTGTTGATATAAGTGATATCACAAACCCTCAGCGGATTAACATCGTTCCCATTGTTCGGCCTTTTACCGTTACAACGGCAGGCAATTTTGCATATGTTATTGATACCTCCAGAACGGATAATTTCAGAAACCTGAGTATTATAGATATTAGCGTACCCTCCGGCCCCTCTATCAGATCGGTATTTGCTCTACAGGGGGGGCGTTCGAATTCAAGAATATCGAATATGGTCATACAGGGTAGCAGGCTATTTACCTCATCAGGAGAAGTTGTTGACGTATCTGATCCTGACAATCCATCAACGCTTGTTAATTTAAATGTAGCAACAGCAACCGTAAACAATAATATATTAACCACTACCGATATGTCTTTTTATGATATTAGTGACATTAATAACCCATTAAGAATAAGCGACTATACCAGTCTTGATAATAAAAACTCTTTTTTCGTTAGTAGCACAGCGGTAGCAGAGAATTTTGCTTATGTTAGCGGAGGTAACTTTGCCAGTAACTCGAGTAATTCGCAGTTTAATATTCTTGATATAAGCTCTATTACCAACCCGGGTAATATTGGCGTACCGAGCATAATAGGTGATATCAATAACAACATTGAAGCACCCGGTATCGAGGGTTCAGTACAGCATCATACCTTTACACTCACAACCCCAATAACGCTTAGCTTCGAAATTGTTTCAGAAAGTTTTGCCCCGGCCATTTATTTATTTCAGAGCACATCGGCGGGCCTGGAGCAACTCGCGGTGAGAAGCAGAAACAGTGGTAATATTAACAATATCACATTACCTGCAGGCAATTACGATTTAGCCATTGGTAATCAGGGCCTGTCCGCCATAGATGCTCAGGGAACAATTAACACAAACACAGCTGAGAACATAAGCAGTGGCTCGTATGGGCTACATATCGCACCTGCCGCCAGACTGGTTGGCGAGATGCCAGTACCCGGTAATATCTCGACGATCATTATTAAGGGAAATCTGGCCTATCTACAGGAAACCAGTCAATGGTTATATGTCGTAGATATTAGTGATGTCGCAAACCCGTATATCACCGCAAGATTTAAATATGATAGCAATGGTGTCCCTGTTGTTAAGGGCGACAATATATTTGTATCTGACCCGCTCAGCTTAACGATATACAAATCAGCCATAGACCTGCAAATTACCAGCCAGACACAAACCAGCACCACCGTTGACTACAATCTGAGCTGGTCAATTGACCGCGTCGGCCCTGGCGCACAATTTAGCTGTGGCGTTGTTGTTGGAAACTGCACTGTAACTAATGTTGATCCTGGCGCAAGAACCGCCAGTGTCTCATGGACACCCTCTATTTTTAGCGGCGATTACGGCATTGTTTTTGCTGTAGGCAATGAGCAGTCCACGGTAGGTACACGCACCAATATTGACTGGGTAACCAGTCAGGGAGAAAACCCGGAGCCTGAACGTATTCTACTCAATAGCTTTACTGGTGCTATCCAGCCAAACTTAAGCCCCAGGTCTATCGCGTACTTCGATCTACTGAGTGCTAAGCGCCAGAACATGCGTATTGAAGTGAGCTCTGCAAGCTTCAATACGCACCTGTATATATTAAGTCCGGATGCTTCCTCTGGCGGCTTTAACGGTTTTGTAGATAATGATAACTTTACCGAGAGTCTCCTATCCTCCATTGATACCTCGGTATTTGCTGGAGAATATGCTCTCGGTATTGGCAATTCCATTTTATCCGCAACAGATGCAACCTCCACAGGCGACATAAATTCCAGCACAGGCTCTGGTGATATTGGCAATGGACTGTTCGAGATTAGAGTATACGAGTTACTCGCCAATGATCTGATTGAACCTGGTCTGCCACCGGCTTTCGACCGATTTTAAGCTAAACCTGTGTTTTTTACTCCCGGCCTTTGCACTCTGCTAATAGCACAGATGCAAGGCCCGGGCATAGCGCACCACCTGGACCAATATTTATTAAGCAGATCAATAGCGCCCATTTTTCCAGAATTTACCCCGCATTTTTACAGTAGAAAAGTGTTATCATACGCCCTCCAATATCAACCATCCAGATCCCAATATGAGCAATGATCAACTAACTATCGCTGGCAAAACCTACAGTTCCCGCTTACTGGTAGGCTCTGGAAAATACAAAAACCTGGAAGAAACAAAAGCCGCCACTGAAGCCAGCGGGGCTGAAATCATCACTGTGGCGATTCGACGCACCAATATTGGCCAGAATCCAGATGAGCCGAATCTGCTGGACGTTGTCCCCCCGGAAAAATATACTATCCTGCCCAATACCGCAGGCTGCTATACCACTGAGGATGCGGTGCGCACCTGCCGCATGGCACGCGAGCTACTCGATGGCCATAAACTGGTAAAACTCGAGGTGCTGGGGGATGAAAAAACGCTCTACCCTGACATTACAGCAACGCTGGAGGCCGCTGAAATTCTGGTTAAAGATGGCTTTGATGTAATGGTATACACCACTGATGACCCTTTAATTGCAAAACGCCTTGAAGACATCGGATGCGCAGCGGTAATGCCACTGGCCGCACCCATTGGTTCTGGCCTGGGCATTCGCAACCCCTACAATATTTTAACCATTATTGAAAATGCCAATGTACCCATTCTGGTGGACGCGGGTGTGGGTACCGCCTCTGATGCAGCAATTGCCATGGAGCTAGGCTGTGATGGCATTCTGATGAATACGGCGATTGCGGCAGCCCAGGACCCGGTTTTAATGGCTTCGGCAATGAACCATGCCGTTCAGGCAGGTCGTGAGGCATTTTTAGCCGGGCGTATGCCGCGCAAGCGTTTCGCTTCAGCTTCTTCACCCATTGATGGTACATTTTTCTAAACCGCTGCTAATATTAACTACTGCTTTAGTACAGAGGCAGCGCCTGTATACGCCTGCCTCTAAAAACCGCCACTAATCATTTTTTATGCCTGATAAAAAAATCCGCACAATCCGCAGCTTCGTTAAGCGTGAAGGTCGCCTGACACCCGGCCAGCAGCAGGCACTTGAATCACTCTGGCCCACTCTCGGCATCGATTTCACCAATAAAATACTCGACCTGAAAACACTTTTCGGGCGAGCGGCTGAGACCGTTGTAGAAATTGGCTTCGGTAATGGCGATTCTCTCTGGCAGATGGCACAGGCCCGCCCGGATATAAACTACCTCGGCATCGAAGTACATAGGCCCGGTGCAGGACATCTGCTGCATTTAATAGAAACTTCAGGTTGCAGCAATATTCGCGTCTCAACCCACGATGCCGTTGATGTTTTACAGCACCAGATAGCGGATGCGAGCATTGATCGCTTTCAACTGTTTTTTCCCGACCCCTGGCATAAAAGAAAACATCACAAACGGCGCATTGTGCAGGATGCTTTTATTGAACAAATCGCAAAAAAACTAAACCCCGGCGGCATTTTTCATATGGCAACCGACTGGGAACACTATGCAATGCACATGCTAAATGAACTGAACAATAGCCCACTGTTTGCTAATTTATCGAAAGATAATCGTTTTGTGCCAAGACCCGATGAGCGGCCAATAACAAAATTTGAAAAACGTGGCCAGCAACTGGGCCATAATGTCTGGGATTTGTTATTTCAAAAGCGTTAGCGCAGAGGGCACGGGGGGGAGGTGCACTTAACCTGTTAAAAATAGCTACTATTCACCCACAGATGGGCATAAATACTGGCAATATAGCCGAGCGCTATAACAGGTGTCCATTTTAAATGCCCAAAGAATGTATACCTGCCTCTGGCCTGCCCCATTAGCGCCACACCTGCTGCCGAACCAATAGACAGTAACGACCCTCCAACACCCGCCGTTAATGTAACCAGCAACCACTGGCCCACTGACATATCCGGGTTCATGGTCAGCACCGCAAACATCACCGGTATATTATCAACAATCGCCGATAATACCCCTACGGTTATATTAGCCGTTGTTGCACCCCACTGATTATACATAATCTCTGAAGCCAGCCCAAGATAACCCAGAAAACCCAGGCCACCCACACATAAAACCACACCGTAAAAAAACAGCAATGTATCCCACTCCGCACGTGCCACTGGATTAAATACATCAAAGATAACCGGCGTACCCATCTGCCCATCATGCTCAGCATTATCCGGTTTAGCATGGTCACGATGCGCTGTTTTCTTTAAAAAGAACCCTAACAGCTGCAGGTAACCCAACCCCGTTAACATGCCAATAACAGGGGGCATATGCAGGAAATTATGGAAAGAAACGGCGGTGAATATAGTTAACAAAAACAGGATAATTATTCGTTTTGCACCACGTTGCATCTGCACTTCCTCACCCGATGCTTCAGGTTTTACATCGGGAATCGCAAAGTGCATAATCGCTGCTGGCACCAGGAAGTTAACCACCGATGGAATAAACAGCGCAAAGAATGTCCAGAAATCGACCATGCCTTTTTGCCAGACCATCAAGGTTGTAATGTCGCCAAAGGGAGAGAAGGCCCCCCCAGCATTAGCCGCAACCACAATATTGATGCATGACAGGCTAACAAAACGCTGATTATCGCCACCCACCGCCATAATAACGGCACACATTAATAATGCCGTGGTTAGATTATCCGCAACCGGCGATATAAAAAAGGCCAGTATACCGGTAATCCAGAACAGCGCTCTGAAGCTAAAACCACTCTTTACTAACCAGGCACGTAGTGCATCAAACACTCTGCGCTCTTCCATTGAATTAACATATGTCATGGCCACTAATAAAAACAGCATTAGCTCGGCATATTCAAGCAGATTATGTCTAACTGCCGCTTCTGCCTCAACAGACATACCCTGTTGCCCTGCAACCCAGGCAATGGAGCCCCAGATAATACCCGCCGCAATAATCACCGGCTTTGACTTTCTTAAATGCGTGAACTCTTCTGCCATAACCAGTAAATAGGCAAAGGCAAAAATAGCAATTGAAAAATAACCCACGCTGCTCGATGTCATATCCCAGCTTTTCGAAACTTCACCTGCTGCACTGCTTGCAAATATACCGGGCGAAACAAAAAACGCAAAAACTGCCAGTAAAATGCGTTGTCTATTTTTTAAAATATTCATATTCTATTTCATTTACTTTTAAGGTTATTTTTAATCTTCTGCTTTACCTGTTCGCATTCAGTAAACAGGCGCGCATTTTTAAAAAACAATGCCCATCATTACCATCATCACCACAAGAAACAATATCGTCATAACACCACCGGCTTTCATAAAGTCGGGCACACGATAACCACCTGGCCCCATAATCAGCGCATTCACCTGATGGGTTGGAATTAAAAACGAGTTTGAAGTCGCAATCGCCACAGTCAGGGCAAACACCGCCGGGTTCGCGCCAGGTATCTGCAACGCAATATTAACGGCCAGTGGAACCAGCAATACCGTAGCCCCCACATTAGACATAACCAGAGTGAAAAAAGTTGCCAGTACTGCAATCACGGTCTGCACAACCCATATTTGTGGATCAGCACCCATTACAGATAGTGTTTGCTCCGCTATCCACTTCGCCGTCCCGGATGCCTGTACTGCAACACCCAGTGGAATTAATGATGCCAGTAGAAAAACCGTTTTCCAGCTCACCGCTTCATAGGCTTCTTCAATTTTCATCACGCCACTTAAAATCATGCCAACCGCACCGGTTAAAAGGGCAACAGATAAGCGAATATCGGTAAACAAAACCAGAAATAGCGCAATACCAAAAAAAATTAATGCGGGTATTAATTTTTGTGGGCGCGCTTCTTCTTTGGGATATTCTGTAGTTACCACAACAAAATCACGGTTTGCTTCAAGGCGCACCAGCGCATCCCATCCTGTGTGAACAACCAGTGTGTCACCCGCCATAAATGGCATATTACGAATATCTTCACCTTCTCGCAACGTTTCACCGTTACGATGCAGGCCAATCAGTGCCAGACCATAAGTTTTTCGCAGCCATACATCCCGAGCACTCTGGCCTATCAGGCCTGAACCCGGCGGTATAACCACTTCTGCTATACCCGATTTAGTGGTGGCCAGTGCTTCAGAAAAGGTTCGCAACTCAGTACGCGACTTCAGCTTAAATTCATCTGCAAAACTCCTAACACTTTCCGGGCTGGCCACCAGGCCCAGCACCATCCCCGCTGAAATCTCAATATCGCGCGCCACAGAACCCGGACCAAAACGCTGATCTTCACCCAGTCGCTTACTGGCAATAACCCGTATGCCGTATTTAGATTCAACATCATCCAGCGTCTTTCCAATCAATGGGCTTTCATCAGAAACCACGGCTTCTGAAAGTGAATAATTCAGTCCATATAAATCCTGGATATATTTCATTGGGTCTGCACCAGAAGTCGAGCTTTCGCTTTTTGTGGCCGGCAGAACAAAACGCCCGGCCAGCACAAAATATACAATACCCGTAAATACCAGCACCAGACCAACAGGCGTTACCGAAAACAGCCCCCAGGTCTGCATTTGCTGATCAGCCGGCAACGACTGATTTGAAGCCAGAATAAGGTCATTTAACAGGATCAACGGACTGGAACCCACCATTGTTACCGTACCACCGAGAATGGCACAAAAACCCATCGGCATAAGCAGACGAGACATCGGTAAGCCAGAGCGCGCAGAAATACGTGAAACCACCGGCAAAAATAATGCCGCCGCGCCCACATTTTGCATAAAAGAGGAAATAATGCCCACAGTAGAGGAGATAATCGGGATAATGCGCCCTTCCGATGTGCCGCCAACTTTCAGAATAAACGCGGCAACTTTGGTCATCAGGCCGGTTTTATCCAGCCCCGCACCAATAATCATCACCGCAATAATTGAAATAACCGCATTCGATGCAAAACCATCAAATAAATGATTCGTATCAACCAGCCCTTCCTGCAACCCCATATAAGGTGCCAGCAAAGATGACAGACCCAGCAGCACCATAACGCTCACCGCCGCCACATCAACGCCCACCACCTCAAAAGCGAATAGATAGATAGTTAATAGCAGGACTCCCGTAACCCAGGCTATTTCAACTGTGGGGGCCACAAACATACCAATACTTAGCGCAATCGCTAAAAATACAGCGCCTGCAACCACCTGTTTAAGGGGAAACACACCGGGTGTACTGATTACGGTACTTTCTTCATCTGCCATAGCGGGCATAAAATTTACTCCAAAAAATATTAGTAATTCCTGAACACAGGGAGCAAAACAATCCACACGGCTTAAACATATCAATCCGATGTCTTGTATCCGCTCAGAATGGACTTTCTCAGCAGTTGTTAGAGTGTCTACAGGATAGGGTCACGAGTCACACATCAATTATCTGTCCGGCCCAGATTGCATCCGAAATATTCCCGGATGGAATTCATTTACCTGACTATCTAATAGCAGGTAAGCGCATAAATGCCTGGCTCGAAAAAATGACACGGCATATTGCCGTTTATCAATTCACTATTCAATTGAATTCAAATGTATTAATATTCCCTGATGGAATATATTAACTTACCTGACTTCAAAGCGCTGGCAACACTAAAAGCGGTGGTAGAGCTCGGCAGCGTCAACCTTGCGGCCAATGCCCTGTATATTGGGCAACCGGCAGTCACCAAACGCCTTCGTGCGCTTGACAGCAGTTACGGTGTCCCTCTGATGCAGCATCAGGGGAGAAAGCTTAAACTCACCACCGCAGGAGAGAAGGTTTACGCCTACGCACGCCTGGCACTTGAACTTCAGGCCAGCCTGCTGGATGACCTGGCCTCACTGCGCACCGGGCACAATCGGTTGCGCCTGGAAGTGACCTTTGCCATTGGTGAACATGTATTGCCGGATATTCTGATGCACTTTGCAGACACTCAGCCAGAGCTGCGCATTGATAGCCGATTAGGTTATTCACGGCGTATTCACACACGCCTGGCCACTGGACTGGCCGACATTGCACTGCTTGAGCTGGCACCGCGGCACCCGAGTATAAAGGTAGAACCCTGGATGCAGGATGAGCTGTTATTAGTCTGTGGCCCCGGCCACCCGCTATGGAACGCAGGCAGCATTGAAATATCACAGTTAGATCAGCTGCACTACGTGTTACGCGAAGCACAGTCTTCTATCCGCAATACACTGGATCAGACATTACTGGATATCGGCGTTAAACAACTTAAGGTTGATATGGAAGTTGGCTCCACAGAAACCATTATCCGTGTATTGCAGCGGGGCAAGCAGGTCAGCTTCTTACCCCAGTTTGCGCTCAACACCTGCCTGCAGCGCAACAGCCTCCAGCATATAAAGGTAAACGGCCTGGTGATAGAGCGCACCCTCTGGGTCGCCTATAATCACGCCAATATTAATAGCCACGGTGCCGATGCATTTATACAGCTCCTTAAAAAAATCACCTCAAGCCACCTGTTTACAAAAAGCGGATAACAACAGCATCATTTACACCCTCGCTGAACCAGCCATCGGCAAAAACCACATGCACTCATTCTGTTTTATGCCTATACTGGTGTTTGTAGAGGCCGCTCAGCATAATTTATGCCGCCCAGCACCAGACAAAAACAACAAACACCCCGCGCGGAGCGCATTGTGAATATTAAACGATTACTGCTTACACTATCTGGACTTATACTCTCTGGCTTCTGGCCGTCTATTAGTTTTGCCTCCTCTCAGGCCGAAAACTGGCTTGATTTAACCAGTCACTGGGTTGGCTTTAGCGCACTTGCTATTTTTATTATTGCCTATATTTTTGTTATGGCAGAAGAGTTTATTCACCTGCGAAAATCCAAGCCCGTTGTACTGGCTGCCGGCATTATCTGGGCGCTCATTGCTTATGTATATGCAAACCATGGTTTTAACCATGAAGCCGAACGGGCCGTTCGGCATAACCTGCTTGAATATGCTGAGCTAATGCTGTTTTTATTAGTGGCCATGACCTACATCAATGCCATGCAGGAGCGCCAGGTGTTTGATGCGCTACGCTCATGGCTGTGCAAAAAAGGCTTTGGCTTCAGACAGCTGTTCTGGATTACCGGCGTGCTGGCCTTTTTGATCTCCCCCATCGCAGACAATCTGACAACCGCACTACTCATGTGTGCCGTTGTTATGGCTGTAGGGGGGGAGAATAACAAATTCATCCTGATTGGAGCCATCAATATTGTCGTTGCAGCCAATGCAGGCGGCGCGTTCTCGCCTTTTGGCGACATTACAACCTTAATGGTCTGGCAGAAAGCCATAAAAACACCCAATGGCGCAGTCGATTTCTGGTCATTCTTCTCGCTGTTTATCCCCTCACTGGTAAACTGGTTAATACCTGCAACCATTATGCACTTTGCTGTCCCCAATGAACAACCCGACAGTCGCGGCGATATTGTCGT
>UOFG01000241.1_pt1 | contig 10513 bp, 7 predicted proteins | sample 1988411 | NCBI WGS metagenome assembly UOFG01 (sample SAMEA4712194, study PRJEB27164) | hydrothermal vent metagenome | biome: marine basaltic hydrothermal vent biome; feature: marine hydrothermal vent; material: mineral | place: Pacific Ocean | collected 2011-06-14/2011-07-23 | depth 1689 m
ATCTCTTGGTAATCAAATTCAGACAAATTTTATAAGTGGTATGGCAAAGGTAAATAACAAGTTGCTTATTTTACTTGATATAGAAAATATTCTATCGGTTGATGAGCTTTCAGTGGTCGGCAGTATGAAAAATTAAGGTTAATTTTTAAATAAATTATATCAATGAATTTTTAAAAAAACGATAATTCTAAGGTGAAATTATGAAATTAACATTAGGGCTAAAAATAAGTCTGGGTTTTGGAGCCATTATTCTTCTTATGGTTGCGAATACAGTGGCTGGAAGATTAAAAATTAATGAACTCAACACAGTGCAAAATAGACTAACTGATATTCGTTATCCTACACTGCTTGCAGGACGTGACATGCTAAATGGAATTAATTTTTCTTTAGCGGCATTACGAGGTTATATGATCCTGGGCAATGATCCTGAAAAAGCAAAATTATTTGCGTCACAAAGAAAAGAGGCATGGGAGGAGATAGATACGGCAGTTTATACCTTCACCAGTTATTCAAAAAACTGGACTGATTCTGCGAATATTGATTCTTTAAATAAAATAAAAATTGAATTAGCTGAATTTAGAAAAGCACAACAGGAAATAGAAGATATATCACAGAAAATTGAGAATATTCCTTCTATTCAGATGCTACTTACTCAGGCGGCTCCTTTAGCCGGAAAAATACTGGAAAATATTACTGATATTATTAATGAAGAAGCAAAGCTTGAAGCTACAGTTAAACGTAAAAATTTATTAAAAAATCTTGCCGATGCACGGGGGTCATTCTCTCTTGGGTTGGCTAATATTCGTGCTTTTTTGTTGTCAGGTGACAGTAAATTTCAAACTAATTTTTTAATTAAATGGAAAATAAACGAAAGTAGTGTTTCAAAAATTAATCAAGAAAAAAATACGCTAACATCCAGCCAACTAAAAAAATGGAACTCTCTACTTGAATTAAGAGAAAAATTTTCAGGTTTACCGCTTGAGATGTTTAAATTAAGAGAAGCAAAAGACTGGAATAAGGCCAATTACTGGTTGGGTACAAGGGCTGCGCCGCAGGCAGGTAAAATTCTGACACAATTAAAGTTAATGAAAAAATCACAGGAGGGACTGATGAAAACCGATCTTGATAAATTAATTGAGACCAGCGACTCGGTTAAATTCTCACAGGTTTTATTTACACTTGTTGCCGCTATAGCTGGTATTGCCGTTATTATATTTTTTGTACGCAACTTAATGATTCAGCTAGGTGGAGAGCCCGAGGAAGTGTTAGCCCTGGCGGAAAATATTTCTAAAGGCAATCTGACACAGGATCTAAGCAATGATGGAAAAAAACGAGTAGGAATTTATGCCGCGATGATTAATATGCAACAACAGCTGACCAGAGTAGTGGAAGATATTCAGGGAAACTCGGATCAGATTTCTTCTGCCGCCGCCCAGGTGAGTGATACCGCAAGCTCATTAAGTGAAGCGGCCAGTGAACAGGCCGCCAGCGTAGAAGAGACCAGTGCTTCGGTTGAGCAGATGGGGGCATCGATTAGTCAGAATAGTGAAAACTCACAAATTACAGATAAGATTGCCAGTGAATCAGCTAGTGCGGCCAGAGATGGTGGCGAAGCGGTTTCTGGTACAGTAGAGGCGATGATGCAGATTGCCGAAAAAATAAGTATTATCGAAGATATTGCCTACCAGACCAATATGCTGGCACTCAATGCAGCAATTGAGGCGGCGCGCGCTGGCGATCATGGTAAAGGTTTCGCGGTGGTTGCAGCGGAAGTGAGGAAATTGGCTGAACGCAGTCAGCTTGCTGCTTCAGAAATTAGCACCCTGACTGGCGACAGTGTAAAGATTGCAGAAAAAGCCGGTATTTTACTTGGAAAAATGGTACCTGATATTAGTCGTACAGCCGAACTGGTTCAGGAAATTTCCGCCGCATCAGAAGAACAGTCAAGTGGTGTTGGGCAAATTAACAGCGCTATGCAACAACTCGACAAGGTGACTCAGCAAAATGCGGCAGGGTCTGAAGAGCTTGCTGCAACGGCGGAACAAATGCAGGCACAGTCCGCAAATTTACAACAGGTGGTTAGTTTTTTTAAGTTGGGGAAAAATACGGAAAATGATATCTTCATCGAACTTCCAGATTTAACTAATTCACCAAGGCCACATGAGTTAGCTGCGGCTGATGCTGTTAATGATGAAACTGAACTTGATGAAACAAAATTTGAGCGATTTTAGAGTATAGAAATTATGTTTTACAAGTATTAAAAAACAGCCAGAAATAAATAAATTTTTCAGTTAATAAACTATAAATAGATATGAAACCAAAGGGTAACTAGTTTGTTTATTCTATCAATAGATAAGTGATATGTATGAAATGGTAGTGATATTTTATCTTGATTAATTATTTAATATATAAGGACGAGAAAATTATGAGTTTTAACAATATTAGTGTAAGAATTAAGTTAGCTTTAATGTTGCTTGCACCCATAGCCGCACTGGTTTATTTTTCTTCCAGTCAAATTATATATAGCTATAATCAATACACAGAGCAGGGTAATGTTCAATCGCTGGCAAAAGTATCAGCACAGGCTGCAGTTCTTGTACATGAATTACAAAAAGAACGCGGCTTAACCGCAGGTTTTGTAAGTAGTAGTGGCAAAAAATTCGGAATTAAATTGCCTGAGCAACGAAAACAGACTGATATTCAGATAAATGCATGGAATCAGCTCATCCAGGATTTTGATCCAAAGGCTGAAGGTGGTGAATTTGATGGTAATATGTCTGCAGTTAATCAGTTGTTGTCCGCTTTGAGTGGTCATCGATCAAGTGTTTCTAATTTATCTATTAACACAAAAATGGCCATTGGTTTTTATTCTAATCTAAATCTTAAAATGTTGGGCCTCATTGAAATATTACCCGAAATATCAACCCATAGTAGTATTGCTAATAGAGCATCTGCTTACACCAGTTTTCTTTATAGTAAAGAGCGCGCGGGTGTAGAGCGTGCAGTGCTTGCTGGTGTATTTGTTAAAGATAAGTTTACATCTCAAACTTATCAGAAATTTTCCAGTCTGGTAACCATGCAGTCAACCTATCTTGATGTGTTTAAATCAATTGCAACACCCCAGGCATTAGAGTTTTATAATAATACCATGCAGGGAGAATATATTACTGAAACGAAAAAAATACGTAACATTGCGATGTCTGCGGCAAACAAGGAAAATATAGGTGTGGATTCAACCCGTTGGTTTAAAATGCAAACGGGTAAAATTAATTTATTGAAAAAAGTAGATGACTGGCTTTCAGAAGATATGCTGGCTTATTCTGAAAATTTAAAAAACAACGCTCAAACAAAGTTAATTATAATCAGCGTGGTATCTTTGATTGCTTTTTTACTCTCTGGATTACTGGCATTTCTTGTACAAAATTATATCGTTAAATATTTAACTCATGCAGTTAAAATTGCTAATGACATTGCCGAAGGTCGGCTTGATAGTAAAATAGAATTACAGTCCACTGATGAAGTTGGTATGTTGCTTAAGGCCATTGAAGCAATGCAACAGAAACTAATTGAAGTCGTTAAGGAAATTCAGGGTAATTCCAGTCAAATTTCCTCCGCATCCGCACAGGTGAGTGATACCGCAAGCTCGTTAAGTGAAGCGGCCAGTGAGCAGGCTGCCAGTGTCGAGCAGACCAGTGCCTCAATTGAAGAAATGGGTGCATCAATTAGCCAGAATAGTGAAAATGCACTGACTACAGATAAGATTGCCAGTGAATCGGCCAGCGCAGCCAGAGACGGAGGCGAGGCTGTTTCCAGCACCGTTAAGGCAATGACGCAAATTGCCGATAAAATTTCCATTATTGAAGATATCGCTTATCAGACCAATATGCTGGCACTTAATGCAGCTATTGAGGCTGCACGAGCTGGTGAACACGGTAAAGGCTTTGCTGTGGTGGCTGCGGAGGTGAGAAAGCTGGCAGAGCGTAGTCAGGTTGCGGCATCCGAAATTAGCACCCTTACCGGTGACAGTGTAAAAGTGGCTGAAAAAGCAGGTTCATTGCTGGGTGAAATGGTGCCTGATATTACCCGCACTGCTGAGCTGGTGCAGGAAATTACTGCCGCTTCAGAAGAGCAGTCCAGTGGTGTTGGACAAATTAACAGTGCCATGCAACAACTCGACAAGGTAACCCAGCAAAATGCAGCCAGCTCAGAAGAGCTTGCCGCTACCGCTGAGCAGATGCAGGCACAATCTGCAAATTTACAAAAAGTCGTTGGATTCTTCAGTTTGGCTGCAGGTAGCTCAAACAATAATCCCGTCCCCATCACATCTGCCAGATCATCTACTGCACCTAAATCCCCTGCATTAAGAACTGTTAGTACAGGGGGGGGATGATGTAGAGTTTGATGAAGCGAAGTTTGAACGATTTTAATAACAGGATATAAAAATGCAAAATCAGACAACACAAAAAATACAACATGAATTTTTCGTCGATAGTGTAACTCAGTACCTGACATTTATACTAAATAATGAAATATATGGCATTAATATTCTTAACATTAAAGAAATTATTGATTTTGGGAATATCGCCAGAGTCCCGATGATGCCAAAATTTATCGCCGGTGTAATTAATTTACGAGGTAGTGTAGTCCCGGTGGTTGATCTGGCCTTGCGATTTGCTAATAAGCCCTCTAAGAGAACCAGACGTAGCAGTATTATTATTCTGGAAGTTAAGAATGATGAGCAAGTTCTGGAAATTGGCATTACGGTTGATGTGGTTAATGAGGTGCTGGATATTTTAGTGGGAGAGATTGAACAGGCACCTTCATTTGGCACTAAAATTCGTACTGATTTTATTAGCGGCATGGGCAAGGTCGATGATCAGCTGCTAGTACTGCTGGACATTGAAAATATTCTTTCTGTTGATGAATTGTCCGCTATAGAGGGCGAGTGATAGTATAAATGTGGTTGAAATGGCAGAGATTTTAGATGGTTAATATAGTGAAGATAAATTATTTTTTATTTTAACTAATATACTTTTTTATAAAAACACATGGTACATATACATTAAATGCTTCAATTTAAAATTACAGACGGTGAGTTTAATTCATTTAGATCTTTTATATATGATCATGCAGGAATTACTCTGAGTGATGAAAAAAAGAATCTGGTAACATCTCGGTTAAGTAAAAGACTGCGGCATTATTCATTTAATACATTTCAGGAGTATTTTGATCTGATTACGGTTTCTCCTCAGGATGGGGAGAGGCAAACAGCAATAGATTTGTTAACAACTAATGAGACTTATTTTTTCAGAGAACCCAAACATTTTGATTTTCTTAAAAAAGAAGTACTTGCTAAATTAAAGAAAAGAAAAAATTTCAGGATATGGAGTGCAGCTTCATCCACGGGTGAAGAGGCTTACAGTATTGCCATGCTGCTTGATGATATGCTAGGTACTAATCCATGGGAAATTTTTGCTTCTGATATCAGTAGCCGAGTACTTAAAAAAGCCAGGCATGGACATTATTTACAAAACCGTATAGATGGTATTCCGAAGGCGTTTTTACACAAATATTGTCTTAAAGGTGTAGGTGATCATCAGGGTACACTGCTTATTGATAAGAGCCTAAGAAAAAAAGTGATATTTGAGTCGATTAATTTAAAAATGCCGTTAGGAAATGTAGGGTTTTTTGATGTTATATTTTTACGTAATGTGCTGATTTATTTTGATATGGAGACTAAAAAGCATATTATTAAACAGTTGGTGGAAAAACTACAGCCAGGTGGGTATTTGTTTATCGGCCACTCAGAGTCATTAAAAGGCGTTCATGATGGTCTGGAAAGCATTATTCCTGCCGTGTATAGAAAAATTTAAAGTTGTAGAGTGTTGTGAAATTTGTTGCATCGACCAAAGAAGGAGAGACACATAATGGGGTTATTAGTCGGTTTATCAATCCTGGCGGATTTTTTTTTGGTAAATCAAATTGTCAGATTCATACTCTATTGGGTTCGTGTATTGCTATTACGCTCTGGCATCCGAGGCTTCATATTGGTGGCATGTGTCACTTTGTGCTTCCGAGAAAAAGAAACCCAAAAAACGTGTTTCATGAAGATGCAGAGCTTGATGGGCGATATTCCGATGTGGCGATGGTGCTATTTGAGATAGAAGCAGAAAAACACAATACAAAACTGAAAGATTATCAGGTTAAAATATTTGGCGGCAGTAATATGTTAACTAATTCAACTTTGCGGGAAGATGAATTAATAGGTACAAAAAATACTGAAGCTGCATTAAAACATCTCAATGAAAGAGACATGACTTTACTGGTTGCTCATGTTGGCGAAACGGGCCATCGACGCATCGTACTTGATGTAAGTACTGGTGATGTTTGGGTTAAACATGAGCCATTGAAGAAAATAATTAACTAAATCTGACACTTCAAGTGTCATCTAAAAAGGTATTTAAGTGAAGAGAGTATTTAATATATTAATCATACCACTATGTTTATTAAACAAAAATATTACATCATAAAGAGTGTCTATTCAATGTCATGGATTATAAAATATCGGAGTAATTAATGAGCATAAGAGTGTTTATTATTGATGATTCTGCAGTAGTAAGAAAAGTGCTTACAGAGATACTGGAAAGTGTTACGGGTATAGAAATAGCTGGTTCGGCTCAGGACCCAATATTTGCACAGTCTAAAATGGAAAAAGACTGGCCTGATGTGATTATTCTTGATGTGGAAATGCCACGCATGGACGGTATAACATTTCTTAAAAAAATTATGTCTGAACGACCAACCCCAGTGGTTATGTGTTCAACGCTAACAGAGGAAGGTTCAAAAACATCCTTACAGGCACTGAGTATTGGTGCTATTGACGTAGTTGCCAAACCCAAAGCAAACCTGAAAACTGCTTTATCTGAAGCTTCTCATGAACTGATTTCTGCTATTCGTGTTGCATCAAAAGCCAATATTTCTGGTACTAAGCTTAAACCCATCGCACCCATTATTAAAGTTGAGAAAAAATTAACTGCCGATGCGATGCTAACCAGAGGAGTCAACCACAATATTAAAAAAACAGGGCCTATAATTGCCATAGGTGCATCCACAGGGGGAACCCAGGCATTAGAGGCGGTGTTAACGGCTCTGCCCGTAAACACACTACCTGTTCTTATTGTGCAACATATGCCAGAAAAATTTACCAATACCTTTGCTAACCGACTAAATAAATTATGCAAAGTTGAAGTTAAAGAGGCAGAAGATAATGACGCATTGCTTCCGGGTCGTGTACTTATTGCTCCAGGTGGTAAACACATGATGTTGCAAACCTCGCAGTTTGGTGCCTCTGTGCAGGTAAAGGATGGCCCCCTGGTGAGTCGTCACAGACCATCTGTTGATGTGTTGTTTCGGTCAGTGTCGAAATTTGCGGGCAGTAATGCAATGGGGATTATCCTGACGGGAATGGGCGATGATGGTGCAAAAGGCCTTAAGGAAATGCATGACGCAGGGGCTGATACGATTGCTCAGAATGAGGAGACCTGTGTGGTTTATGGTATGCCCAGAGAGGCTGTTAAGTTAGGGGCGGTTGATCATGAATTAGCACTGGAAAAAATTCCTTTGATGATGGTTTCTCATAAATCATGAAAAGACAGTTATTGCCCTGACACATAAAGTAGATATTTATTTTTCAGGCCACCATTTAAAACTATATACTTTGGTGGCGGACTTTAGTTGCTGCACAGTTATGCCAGGCTACTACCGGGGAGTATGAAAAGGATACCCATTATTCAGAAGTCGCTGTGAATACCTCCCTGTAAATACCTCCCTGTAGGCTCCGCATCCGCATCTCTGGGGCCGATGTTTCTGAATAACGAGCATCCTTTTCCTTCGACTCACTAGTCATCGAGTGGTGAGCTCGAAGAGGACTTTCAGTCCTCAGTCATCAACCTATAGGCTTTCAGTCCATAAGTGTTGGGTCCAGCAGAGCACTAAAATCAGAATTCAGAGCTCTTTAGTGTGTGATTTTTTTACTCCTGTTGCTCAGGTATTTATACTATCGGTACATATAGACAGGTAGTCCCATTTTTCAAAATATACCGTAAAGCTACCTCTTCAGGCTTTCATCCGTACCCCTGTTGCAGAGAATTTTGAATGTTGTGGTTCCTTTCCTGACGATTTATTAGAAAATACCGGTCCTCACTTTGTCTTACACAATGAAATGATGTATAGTTTCCAGACATGTAGTACCTGAATTTTCCCGGTTACCTGTATACTCTACCTGCTTGAACCTCCACTGGTGGCTGTGTAGAGCAACTGGTTCGCTTACGGGGTTTATTTTACAGGGTTGCTTCCATTTTATATTGCAGAAGGGGCTCTTTAAGGACGCACTACTGAAACGAATAGAAAGGATATTCACTATTCAAAAGTCGCCGTAAAACCATCCCTGTAGACCCGGCATCCGCATCCATGCGCCTGACACTTTTGAATAGCGGGTATCCTTATCTTTCCGACTTATTAGTAATATACTATCAGCATATATGGGCTGCTTTTTATGGCGCTTCATTAGTAGTCAGCTTCAGGCAGCATGTCTGGAGTAATTTAATTGTTTTTTCATAGAGCGAGAAATATGAAAATGAAAGAGTATACGCAGTTTAATAAAGCTCAGCTAATGGATGAGTTACAACGTCTTCATGCTGAAAATACAAGATTAAAAGATATGTACGATAATATCCAGCTATCTATTAATCAGTGTGACCCGAATTTAGCAGAACAGAATTTTTTTGTGAATAAAGACTCTACTGAGTGCGCACATATTAAAGAAAGCCTTCAATGTCACCATGATATTCTTATTGCGGTGGCAGGAATCGCACAAAACTTCCAGACGGCAAATGGCTGGGAGAAGGTGGTAGATATTTCACTTAAACAGTTAGGCCGGGCAGCATCTGTCAGCCGCGTTTATCTGTTTAAGAATCATGAGGCAGAAGATGGTGAACCATTATGCAGTCAACTATACGAACAGTGTGCTGAAAATATTACTGCACAGATTAACCGTTCTGATTGCCGGAATTTAAACTGGTATAAGAGAGGTCTGGGCCACTGGTATGAAGATTTATCGCTGGGTAAGGTGGTGATGCGCAAACGCTCAACGTATACGAGAAAAGAAAAGGGGATTCTTGATGACCAGCAGATACTTTCCGTTCTTGTTGTTCCTCTGTTTGTAAGAGGGCAGTTCTGGGGATTTATGGGTTTTGATGACTGTTTAGATGAGCGTAACTGGTCTAGCGCTGAAATTGCATCGTTAAAGTCTGCTGCGGTTGTCATCAGCGGTGCAATTGGCCGAGAGCAGGTCGAGCTGGAAATGCGAGCCAGTGAAGAGATGCGCCTGTCTCAGGCTGAAAAGCAAAGAGATGAGCTGGTGCGTGAAGTGCATCATCGAATTAAGAACCATTTGCAGGGGTTGATGGGGCTGTTAAAACAACGTAAAAATCAGGGGCGTGAAAACAGGGCTATTATTGATGAGGCAATTAGCCAGATTGAGTCAGTGGCACTTGTTTATGGCCTGCAGTCGGCTCATCGTGATGCTAAAATCTATTTCAGTCAAATGATGAATGCGATTGTTCATAGCATGAAGAGTTTGAGTCATATACCCTTTTTAGTTACTCAGGGCAATGAAAAAGGCTCCTGTGAGGTTGATCGAAGCAAGGCGGTTGCACTTGCGCTAGTAATTAATGAAATGTTGATGAATGCGATAAAACATTTTCAATCTGATAAAAAAGATGCGAAAATAAAAATTCACCATGAACATGGGTATAAGTCTATTGCTTTATTTATATCAAACCCGGGTTGCCTTCCGGATGGTGTGGATCTGCAAAAAGAGAGAGGTCTGGGTACAGGGCTTGAATTAGCCAAATCCATGTTGCCAAGCGAAGGTGCCAAACTGTTTTTAGAAAATAAAGATAATGCAGTAGTGGCTAAATTATTAATTAGCCCACCCTTGCTGGTTAATATGTGAAATTGAGTAAATTGTAAAAATAGCAGGATAGAGAATTGAAAGCAAAAAAAATATTACTGGTGGATGATGATGGCCTTGTGCTGTCAACTTTCGGAAAAGGCTTAAAAGATAATGGCTATCGGGTGAGTATGGTTGATAGTGGTGAGCAGGCCGTTCGTCTTGTTCGCAACGAGTCATCCTTTGATCTGGCTATTCTGGATATGCGTATGCCCGGCCTCTCGGGTATTGAAACAGCAAAAGTACTGGCCCAGTTCAATGTGCCTGTTATTTTCCTGTCAGCTTATGATGATGAAGCCGATGTAAAGCAGGCGGTTACTGAAGGGGCACTGGCCTATCTGGTCAAACCCATTGATGTAGAAAAAGCGGTCCCGACAATTGAAACGGCTTTGCAAAGAGCGATGGAAATCAGAGTTTTACGCGACACTGAAATTCGCCTGGACAGTGCGCTGGAAACAGGCAATCTGGTTAATGTCGTCGTCGGCATATTGATGGAGCGAC
>UOFG01000233.1_pt1 | contig 10433 bp, 10 predicted proteins | sample 1988411 | NCBI WGS metagenome assembly UOFG01 (sample SAMEA4712194, study PRJEB27164) | hydrothermal vent metagenome | biome: marine basaltic hydrothermal vent biome; feature: marine hydrothermal vent; material: mineral | place: Pacific Ocean | collected 2011-06-14/2011-07-23 | depth 1689 m
ATTAAATCGGCCACCGTTGCCAGGTTGCGTAATTCAAGCAGGTCGCTGCTGATGTGAAAATTGCCGTAGTACTCATCAATTTCCAGCAGAAGCAGCTCAACGCGACGTCTGGCGCGTTGTAAGCGTTTGTCTGTGCGAACGATACCAACATAGTCCCACATAAAACGGCGTAATTCATCCCAGTTATGCGAAACCACCACTTCTTCATCTGAATTGGTGACCTGGCTTTCGTCCCAGTCATTGATCGGACACCACGGGTGAAAAGCACCGGATGACTGGCTGATGTGCTGGGCGGCGGCGCGGGCAAACACCAGACATTCCAGTAATGAATTGCTGGCCATGCGGTTGGCACCGTGCAGGCCGGTGGAGGCGGCTTCGCCAATGGCATAGAGATTACCAATATCGGTCTGACCGTGCAGGTTGGTCATGATACCGCCGCAGGTGTAATGAGCGGCAGGTACAACGGGTGCGGGCTCCTGGCACAGGTCGATGCCGTATTCCAGGCATTTTGCGTGGATGGTTGGAAAGTGTGAGCGAATAAAGGCATCCGGCTTATGGCTGATATCAAGGTACAGGCAGTCCACGCCGAGGCGTTTCATTTCATGGTCGATGGCACGCGCCACAATGTCCCTTGGGGCCAGCTCGCCGCGCTCATCAAATTTATGCATAAATCGAGTGCCATCCGGCAGCAGCAGGTGCGCGCCTTCACCCCGCAGCGCTTCACTTAGCAGAAAAGATTTGGCATCCGGGTGGTACAGGCAGGTGGGGTGAAATTGCATAAACTCCATATTGGATACTCGGCAACCGGCACGCCAGGCCATGGCGATGCCATCGCCGGTGGAACCGTCCGGGTTTGAGGTGTAGAGATAAACTTTGCTGGCCCCACCCGAGGCTAATACCACGTGGCGTGCCTGAAGGGTTTCAACCTGCATCGTGGTTTTATTGAGTACATAGGCCCCCAGGCAGAGATTGTGCTCAAGCCCCAGTTTTTTGCCGGTTATCAGGTCGATGGCAATGTGGTGATCCAGCAGCTCGATATTGCGGCTATGCTTAATGTGGTTGAGCAGTGTGGTTTCCAGTGCCTTGCCTGTGGCATCTGCGGCATGAATAACACGCCGGTGGCTGTGGCCGCCTTCACGGGTTAAATGCCAGTTTCGCTGGCCATCTTTCTGTTTATCTTTTGTAAAGGGAACGCCCAGATCGGCTAACCAGCTAATCGCCTCGGGTCCGTTCTCTACGGTGAACTGCACCGCTTTACTATTACACAGCCCGCTGCCGGCATTTAAGGTGTCCTGAATGTGTGAATCAAAGGAGTCATCCGGCCTGAGTACCGCTGAAATACCGCCCTGTGCATAATAGGTGCTGCCCCGCATATGGCAGTCTTTGCTGATAACCGCCACTTTCATATGCGCGGGTAAATTGAGCGCAAGGCTTAAACCCGCAGCTCCACCACCGATTATGAGAACTTCATAGCGAGATGTCTGTCTATTATTTAGCTTGTTCGACATTTTCGTTCATTATTTTTTAAAGGTTAGTCTTTATGTCAGTATGCGAATCAGGTATTGTTACGGGTTTTGGGCGTAATGTTACACCAATTTTGGTGAATACGTCCAAATCCGATTTACAGGTCAGGGATAACCTTAACAAACAGACACAGAAAAGCAGGCTCCAGGAGGTGTCAAATGGGGGGCAGGCCCGTATGGGCGAGCGCGAAATTGATCAGGCTCTGGTAGAGCGAGTACAGCAGGGCGATAAAAAAGCGTTTGATGTTCTGGTGTTGAAGTATCAGCACCGGATTATCAAGCTGGTTGCACGCTTTGTGAGAAACAGCGATGAAGTACAGGATGTAACACAGGAGGCCTTTATCAAGGCCTATCGCGCGTTGAAAAACTTCCGTGGCGACAGTGCTTTTTATACATGGCTATACCGTATCGCAATTAACACCGCGAAAAACTATCTGGTGTCTGCGAGTCGTAGAGCAACAGAGTCGGCGGTGGATGTTCAGGATGCGGAGCAGTACGATAGCGGCGACTGGTTGCGTGAGCACGCAACACCGGAAAAAGAGCTGCTGGCTCAGGAAATTAAAAAGGTGATCCATAAAACGATCAGCGATTTGCCGCCAGACCTGAAAGAAGCGGTAACATTACGTGAAATGGAAGGTCTGAGTTATGAGGAAATTGCTGAAGTGATGGATTGCCCGATTGGCACTGTGCGTTCGCGAATATTTCGTGCTCGTGAGGCGATCGACAGGCAGCTAAAACCGTTACTTGATGGGCGTGATGCCAGGTAGGTAAGTGTAATGAAACAAACAGAAATAAAACCGAAAAGAGAAGAGCAGTTATCTGCATTGCTGGATAATGCGCTGGATGCTCAGCAGTTGCAGGGGTTTATGCAGGATTTAAAGCGTGATCCTCTTGTGGATGCTGAAACCGCTCAACGTTATCAGCTAATCGGTGATGTTATGCGAGATGACGTGGATCAGATCTCGTTTATGGATATTAGTGATGCGGTGCATCGCAGTATTGAACTGGAGCCAGAGCACCATGTGGCAGAGACTCCCACCGTTAAGCATAAAAGTAGTCGGCATTTTCTGTCGCCGCTTTATGGCTGGCTTAAGCCGGTAGGAGGACTGGCGGTTGCGGCATCAGTGGCCACGATGACCCTGCTTACTTTTAATAGCCTGCAAACGGATTCCAGCGACCCAGATGAAGCCGCTCAGTTTGTGCAGCAGTCTCAGCCGGTACAGCTGGTTAACCCTGAAATTGCACGTAATGTGCGTGTTGCTTCAACCGGTGGCACGGATAAAAAAACGCCAGAGCAGCAACAGCAGTTGAATCTGTATATGCTGCGCCACTCGGGAGTGACCAGCCACACGGCGATTCAGGAAATGATGCCCAATGTGCGTGTAATAGAATTTAAAGTGCAGGAGAAAAAATAGGCAATGGTGCCACCCATGGTCAAATTATCTGCGCTTTTTTTAATGTTTTTTTCAGCCTGGCAGGTGTCTTTTGCCGGGCGAGCAGATGGGCCATTAACACCGACAATGCATACCCCGGAGCCCGCATTCGCAGGCTCCGGGACAGTGGTTTCAGCACCGTCTTCTGGCGCGATATCGGGTGAGATATCGGGTGAGATATCGGGTGCTGGCTCCTCTCGCAAACAGCCGCCTGCTACATCACAGGCCGATGATCCGCGTACGGTGGATAACTGGCTGGATATGATGATGCGCTCGATGAGCCAGCAAAACTTCCAGGGGACGCTGATTGTTCGTCAGGCAAATAAAATACAGGTCATAAAGGTTAAACAGGGGGTTACGACAGACGGCAGCTGGCAGATCATGGAGACACTCACCGGCGAGAACCAGAAAGTTATTCGCAAAGATGATAAAGTGACCACTATCTTTCCAGCTAAACGGCTGGTGACTATTTCTGATAGCGTACATAAAAGGCCATTGCATGCAATCCTGCCGGAGAATTACCGCAAGCTAAAGCAATATTATAAAATGGAGCTGTCCGGGCAGGATCGTGTTGCTAATAAAGTGACACAGATTGTGCAGATGATTCCACTCGATAAATACCGTTATGGCTATACTTTCTGGCTAGACCGGCAAAGTGGCATGTTGCTAAAATGTGACCTGATGGATGAAAAGCATCAGGTGCTGGAGCAGCTTATGTACAGTAACATTAAACTGCTGCCTTCGGCACCGGAAAAGGGCATTGATCAGCGCTTGCTGGCAACATATCAGCAGGTGAATCTGCAGGATAAAAGTGAAACGGCAACAAAGCTATGGCGAGCAGATCGGTTGCCTGCAGGTTTCACATTGAGTCGTTCTGTGCATATACCCTCTCAGCATAATCATTCAAAAACCTATCATATGGTATTTAGCGATGGTATGGCACTGGTTTCTGTTTTCGTAGAAGCGCGCGGTAATATGAAAAAACCGGTGCTTGGCCTCTCCAGCATGGGCAAGGTGAATGCTTATAGTGCTTATGTTAATGATACGTATATAACGGCAATTGGTGAAGTGCCAGCCTCAACGGTGCGCATGATCGCACGTTCAATGCGACCTGAATAATGATTGAAGAGAGGGCGTTCGTGCTGGAAGTGAGGCAGCAGCAGGTATTGCTACAAACTCAGCGCAGGTCGGCCTGCCAGAGCTGTTCTGTCAGGTCGGGGTGCGGTACCTCGGTGCTGGCTAAAGTGGTGGGCAAACGCAGTTCTCAGTTTGTTGTTGATAATATCCTGGGGGTATGTGCTGGTGAGCAGGTGATGATTGCGGTTGATGAAAACGCGCTGGTGCAGGGATCTTTGCTGATTTATCTGTTGCCGTTAATTGTTATGATGCTCAGCGGACTGCTGGCAGAATATTTTTTTGCAGCGGAGCCCGTCACCATTACATGTGCTTTTGCGGGGCTGATTCTGGCAATGGTGGGTGTGCGGTTTATATTTTTGAACAGCCGTTTGAAAAAATCAGTTCAACCCCATCTAATACGCAGAATAAGCTGATATACATTAAATTAATTTCTAAAGAGTTCGACAAATGCTATTAACCAGACAATTTGCAATCTGTTTTATTTTATTTTTGAGTACCCTGCCATTGCAGGCGCGATCGCTGCCCGATTTTGTAGAGCTGGTTGAAGACAATGGCCCGGCGGTTGTGAATATTAGTACGCGCCATAAAGCAACGGCCTCGGAGCAGCCCTGGGGAAAGCTCAAAGAAGAGCTGGGTGACGATTTTAATGTGCCTGAAAATTCACCTTTTGGTGAATTATTCAAACACTTTTTCGGTGAGCAGGGTGGCGGTATGCCTCGGCAGCGCCAGGATGCGACTTCACTGGGCTCTGGCTTTATCATTTCAGAGGATGGCTACATTATTACCAACCATCATGTGATTGAGGGTGCAGATGAAATTCTGGTACGTCTGAGTGATAAAAGGGAGCTTTCTGCGGAGGTGATTGGCAGTGATAAGTACAGCGATATCGCACTGCTTAAAGTAGAAGCCGAAGACCTCCCGGTGGTGGAAACTGGGCGCTCTTCGGCGCTTAAGGTGGGCGAATGGGTGCTGGCTATTGGCTCGCCCTTTGGTTTTGACCACTCAGCCACAGCGGGTATTGTAAGTGCCAAAGGGCGCAGCCTGCCAAAAGCGAACTATGTACCTTTTATTCAGACGGATGTGGCGATTAATCCGGGTAATTCAGGGGGGCCATTGTTTAATCTACAGGGTGAAGTTATTGGTATTAATTCGCAGATATACAGCCGTACCGGTGGGTTTATGGGGCTTTCATTTGCTATTCCGATTGAGGTTGCCATGCAGGTGGTGGCGCAACTGAAAGAGAAAGGCTCGGTGAGTCGTGGCTGGCTGGGGGTTTATATTCAGGAAATCACCTATGAACTGGCACAAAGCTTTGATCTGGACAAACCGGTCGGCGCACTGGTCTCCCAGGTGATTGACGGCAGCCCGGCAGATAAAGCCGGACTGCAGGCAGGGGATGTTATACTGTCTTTTAATAGCCAGCTAATCATTGACTCTTCAGACTTGCCGCCGCTGGTCGGCGGGGTGCCCGTAGATTCCACCGCTAAAGTTAATGTGCTGCGCAACGGTGAGGAGAAAACGCTGAGTGTGGTTATTGAAGAACTGCCTGGTGAGGATAAGGCGCAGCAGGTTTTCAGTAAAGCCCCTGATGCATCGAATGCAATGGGTGTGGATGTGGCGGATCTGGAGGCACAGAATTATAAAGAACTGGGCCGGGGTGTGCGGCTAAAACGGGTTGCACCGGGTAGCCCTGCGGCCCAGTCTGGTTTGAAACCAGGGGACATATTACTGCAGCTTGATCGAAAAAATGTAAAAAATGTGGCTGATTTCCGTAAAAAAGTTGCCAATTTGCCCATAGGACGTATGATTCCGATTCTGGTTCATCGCCAGGGAGCCGATCAGTTTATAGTCATGAAGATTTCTGCGGACGAGTGATCGAGTTTAAGGTCTACTCGCGCAGCGGTTGTCACCTCTGTGAAGATCTGTTGCAACAGCTCTATGCGCTGCAACAGACTCACGACTTCAGCGTGACTGAAGTCGATGTCGATTTAAGCCCTCAGCTGATCAGGCGATATGGCTCACAGGTGCCTGTGGTGACCTGTGGAGATGAACAAATCTGCCATTATTTTCTGGATCAGGCAGCAATATTAAATAAACTGGTCGTGTAGTTTAAGGCCCTGGTGCCTCATAATGAGTCGATTAGTCTGAGAGTTTAAAACACATAAGTATGAAAAATATTCGTAATTTTTCCATTATCGCTCATATCGATCACGGTAAATCGACCCTGGCGGATCGTTTTATCCAGGTGTGCGGGGGGTTATCAGAGCGTGAAATGGATGCCCAGGTACTGGATTCAATGGATCTGGAGCGTGAACGCGGTATTACCATCAAGGCACAGAGCGTTTCGCTGGACTACAAAGCGAAAAACGGTGAGATCTATCAGTTAAATATTATCGACACCCCCGGTCATGTTGATTTCTCTTATGAAGTCTCCCGCTCGTTGCAGGCCTGTGAGGGCGCATTGCTGGTGGTGGATGCCTCGCAGGGAGTTGAGGCGCAGAGTGTTGCGAACTGCTATACGGCGATAGATCTGAGGCTGGAAGTGATGCCCGTGCTGAATAAAATTGATTTGCCCGCTGCCGATACCGAGCGTGTCGCTCAGGAAATTGAAGATATTATAGGTATAGAAGCGGTTGATGCCTGTCAGGTGAGTGCAAAATCGGGTATTGGCATAGACGAGCTGCTGGAACGGCTGGTAGAGCAGATTCCAGCCCCTGAGGGAAACCCGGGAGGCCCGCTTAAGGCGCTGATTGTTGATTCATGGTTCGATTCCTATGTGGGTGTAGTGACGCTGGTGAGAATTATTGATGGTTCGGTTCGCAAAGGCAATAAAATTCAGATTATGTCTACCGGGCGAAGCTATGGGGTTGATTCTGTAGGTATTTTTACGCCAAAGCGCCAGGAGGCTCCGTTGCTGGAAAGTGGCCAGGTGGGCTATATTATTGCGGGGATCAAAGAGATTGATTCAGCGAAGGTCGGTGATACGATTACGTTGCTGGATAACCCGGCAGAGGGAGCGTTACCGGGTTTTAAAGAAGTTCAGCCAAGGGTGTTTGCGGGCATGTTCCCGGTTGAGTCTGATGAGTATGAGAATTTTCGTGAGGCGCTGGATAAGCTCACATTGAATGATGCCGCGCTGAAGTATGAACCGGAAACCTCATCAGCGCTGGGTTTTGGTTTTCGTATTGGCTTTCTGGGCATGTTGCATATGGAAATTGTGCAGGAGCGACTGGAGCGGGAATATGGTTTAAACCTGATTACTACCGCACCTACAGTGGTGTATGAAGTGTTGAAAACCGATGCTAAGGTGGTGCAGATACATAATCCATCCGATTTACCGGAGGTTAACTATATCGAAGAAATTCGTGAGCCGATTATCCAGGCCAATATACTGGTACCGCAGGAATATGTGGGAAATGTGATTAGCCTGTGTGTCGAGAAACGCGGTGTGCAGACAAATATGCAATATATGGGCGCACAGGTTGCATTGACTTATAATATGCCGATGTCGGAGGTGGTGCTCGATTTCTTTGATCGACTTAAATCGGTTAGCCGTGGTTATGCCTCGTTTGATTATGAATTTAAACACTTTCAGGTAGCGCAGCTGGTAAAAGTCGATATACTCATTAATTCTGAACGCGTGGATGCGCTGGCGGTGATTGCGCATGCCGATGCATCACAGCGAAGAGGCCGTGATGTGGCGGACAAAATGCGCGAGCTGATTCCCCGCCAGATGTTTGATATCGCGATACAGGCGGCCATCGGGCGACATATTATTGCGCGCAGCACAGTAAAGGCTCTGCGCAAAAATGTGACCGCCAAATGCTATGGCGGGGATGTGAGTCGGAAGAAGAAATTGCTGGAAAAGCAGAAAAAGGGCAAAAAGCGCATGAAGCAGTTTGGTAAGGTAGAAATACCGCAGGAAGCCTTTTTAGCTGTATTGAAAGTCGATAGTTAGCGGGTTTAGTCATCGCTGATTTTTGTTGAATACTAAATTAAAAAATTTTGAGCCATACTTAATATGAATATCAATTTTGATTTTGCCTTTTTTTTATTATCAGGAACCGTGCTTACAGGGACCATCTGGTTGTTTGATAGCCTGGTGATGGCCCCTCGACGGAAAACCGATGACCCGCATGAATACAGTGGAGAAGCTACACAGGGTGCAGCCTCAGGTAATAAGGAGCCGGTGCTGGTTGAATATTCAAAATCTTTTTTTCCGGTATTGCTGATTGTCTTTTTATTAAGGGGCTTTCTGGTGGAGCCGTTTCGTATTCCCTCAGGCTCAATGATCCCCAGCCTGTATATAGGCGATTTTATACTGGTTAATAAATTCGCTTATGGTGTGCGTATGCCGGTATTTAATAAAGTGTTATTTGAAGTGGACAAGCCTGAACGGGGTGATGTTGTGGTGTTTAGATATCCGCGTGATCCGTCGGTAGACTATATTAAGCGGGTGGTCGGTGTGCCTGGAGACCATATTGCATATTACAGCAAAGTACTCTATGTAAATGGTAAGGAAGTTGAACGTAAGAAAGTGGGTGAATACAGTGGCCCGGGTGAGCATAACCCGTCACTGGAATATGCGGAAAATCTGTTTGGTGTAGAGCATAATATTTTATTAACACCTAAACGCCCAGGCCTTGATGCGGAGTATATTGTGCCCGAGGGGAGTTATTTTATGATGGGCGATAACCGCGATAATAGCAATGACAGCAGGTACTGGGGCATTGTTCCCGAAGAGCTTCTGGTCGGCAGGGCCTTTATGGTGTGGATGCATTTGAATAATGGCAACCTGTCTGATGGTGTGGGTTTTGAACGTATGGGTCAGTCAATAAAATAGGGTGTGGCGTAATGAATAAAAAACAGTCTGGCTTAACGATGATTTCATGGATGGTTGTCATTGGTTTTTTAGCTGTGCAGATTATTATGGGGCTAAGAATCGTTCCGGTTTATATAAACTACCATGCAGTAAAATCGGTAATGGATAGCTTGCCGATTGATCCGGATATAAAAGGGAAAAGTGCAAAAAACATTAAAAAAGTATTAAGCAAACGCTTAAAAATAGAAAATTTATATGATCTTGCTCGAGATAAAGAAGCTTTTAAGTTTAAAAAAATTAAAGGGGGCTATAACCTGACTGCACATTATGAGTCCAGGGGGCCTATTATGGGTAATCTTGAATTCGTAGCAACCTTTGATCATCAGGTTGATATTTTAACCAAATAGAGGCTCCATGATGACTGGCCGTAAAATATGCACGTTCTGTTCTGAACGATCGCTAATACCTGTCCAGTAGCGATTAAATATAAATGTCCAGAGAACCCGATTTTTCCAGGCTTGAGCAGCGACTTGACTATCAATTTAAAAACAGTGGATTGCTAAAAGAAGCACTCACACACCGCAGCGCAAGTTCGAAAAACAATGAACGGCAGGAGTTTTTAGGCGATAGTATATTGAATTTTGTTATCGCCGCTGAGCTGTACCTGCGTTACTCGGAATCATCAGAAGGCGATTTAAGCCGAATACGGGCCAGCCTGGTGAACAAGGAGGGGCTGTTTATTGTTTCTGCACAACTTAAATTAGGTGATTTTCTGATTTTAGGCAGTGGTGAGCTTAAAAGCGGAGGATATCGGCGCAACTCAATTCTTGCGGATACAGTAGAAGCCATTTTTGGCGCGGTATTTATAGACAGTGGTTTTGAGCGATGCAGAGATTTAATACTCAGGCTCTACCATGAGCAGCTTGAAAATATTCCAGATGCAGACTCGCTTAAAGATCCAAAAACCAGACTTCAGGAACTTTTGCAGTCCAGAAAGCTGGCGCTGCCTGAATACTCGGTTATTGAGGTGGTTGGTAAATCCCATAACCAGCAATTTAAAATGTTATGCGAAATTAAAGAATTGCAGCTAACATCCGAGGGCAGAGCCAGCAGTCGGCGCAAAGCCGAGCAGCAGGCGGCGGCAGAGATTTATAGTCAACTACAGAGTAAACTCCAGAACAAATCCCGGAATATGCCCCACAATAAATACAGGAAGACATAATTTTAATGAATGATCATGCTTTTAAAGCCGGTTATGTGGCAATCATTGGCCGACCCAATATGGGTAAGTCGACTCTGTTGAACCATATGCTGGGCCTGAAACTGAGTATTACCTCGCGCAAGCCACAAACAACGCGGCATCAGATTCTGGGTGTAAAAACGCTTGAGCAGGGCCAGTTTGTTTTTGTCGATACACCGGGTATTCACAGTGAGGGCAAACGCGCAATTAACCGTTATATGAATCGAGCGGCCAGCTCGGTTATCCATGATGTGGACATTATTCTGTTTATGGTGCAG
>UOFG01000277.1_pt1 | contig 10361 bp, 11 predicted proteins | sample 1988411 | NCBI WGS metagenome assembly UOFG01 (sample SAMEA4712194, study PRJEB27164) | hydrothermal vent metagenome | biome: marine basaltic hydrothermal vent biome; feature: marine hydrothermal vent; material: mineral | place: Pacific Ocean | collected 2011-06-14/2011-07-23 | depth 1689 m
ACCGGTGCTTAAACGACTGATGGAAGTTTTCTACCGGATTTTGCAACAGCTGCTGTATCGCGTTCATGGGCAGGTATTTCTGCGGCATAATATAACGCCAGTCCCGCTCCATCAGGTCATGCAGCTCCATGCTGGCCGCATCAGACAAAATACGGTAATCAAGCTGCTGGGCAGCACTCAACGCAGCGAAATTAAGCTCCTCCAGCGCAAATATCAACTTCTGGTCAAGTGATATGAGCACGCTGATGTCTTCATCCCCAAAGGGCGTGAGCTTATCGGCATAGCCATGCATACCCACATGAACCGCCTTTTCAGGATGGTAACGAAACCACGCACTGTAATACTGTTCAAGCAACTCATTGAATACTGAGTTCGAGGTGTCCTCCATCATTTCTAGTCTTCTACTATCTCAAAATCATGGCTTATCTTCGCTGTTGCGCCCAGCATGATGGATGCAGAGCAGTATTTTTCTGCGGTTAAATTAATCGCCTTTTCCACCTGCTTTTCATTTAACCCCTTCCCTTTTACAACATAATGCACGTGGATATGGGTAAAAACCTTCGGTATTTCATCCGCGCGCTCCGCAGACAGCTCTACAATACAGTCCTCAATGGGCTGGCGGGCCTTTTTTAAAATCATCACCACATCAAATGCGGTGCAACCTCCCATACCCATTAACACCACTTCCATGGGCCTTGCCGCTAAATTCCGACCACCGGATTCTTCTGCTCCATCCATAATAATCGAGTGCCCGCTGCCGGATTCACCCACAAAAGACATATTATCTAACCATTTAACTCGGGCTTTCATACAGTTTCCTAAAAAAAAACTTGCTCAATTTTTTATAATTTGCGTTAATTAACGGAATACTTAGGGGTTATCGGTAAAATCACCTATAATTTCACAGCTGCATTAACAAGCGATAAATAAATATGAGCCTGCTTCCAAAAGTTAACACCTCAAATCCATCACTGGAATTGCTTCTTAACCATTGCCACCGTAAAACCTACCCGGCAAAAAAGAACATTATCCATGAAGGTGATGAACCCCATAGCCTTTACTATATCATTAAGGGCTCGGTTAGCGTACAAACAGAAAACGATGAGGGTGCAGAAATCATCCTCGCTTATCTCAATAGCGGTGACTTTTTCGGTGAAGCAGGCCTGTTTAAGGATGATTTTGACCGTAGCGCGATGATTGTCGCCAAATCAGCCTGTGAAATAGCGGAAATTTCCTACACGCAGTTCCGTAAGCTGGTAAAGGAAGACCCGGAGATCTTATTTATGCTCTCCGGACAGATCTTTGACCGCCTGATCAAGACCAGCCAGAAAGTCCGTGACCTGATCTTTCTCGATGTTTCCGGGCGCATTGCACGCACACTCCTTGAGCTCAGCCAGCAGCCCGATGCCATGACCCATCCCGATGGTATGCAGATAAAGATTACCCGGCAGGATATCGCTAAAATTGTTGGCTGCTCTCGCGAAATGGCAGGCCGCGTGCTGAAGGAGCTTGAGGAAGACCGGCTCATCTCTGCTCACGGCAAGACCATTGTAGTGCATGATGAGAACCACGCGCATAGCCTGCAATAAGCAGGAAACAGCGCCATGAACCGGGAAAATCGTTCTCCACAGGCAGAAAAATGCCTTTTTAGAACGAGGTGCCCCAGACAGATAGTCCAGACAGATAGCCCCAGAAAAACAAATCAGGCGAACAGCTCAGCCAGCTTCTCGCCGGGCTGCTCCGCTCGCATAAACGCCTCCCCCACCAGAAAGACATTTACCTGGTGATTCCGCATCAACTTTACATCCTCTGCAATGTGTACGCCGCTTTCTGTTACCAGAATACGCTCATCTGGCAGCATATCCAGCATATCCAGAGTGGTTTGCAGACTAACCTCAAAGGTGCGCAGATTGCGGTTATTGATACCGATTAATCGGGCACCACTGTCAATTGCTCGCTGCATTTCCTCTCGATCATGCACTTCCATTAAAACATCCATTTGCAGCTGATGCGCCAGGGATAACAGCTCGTTCATCATGGCATCGCCATTTTTATCATCCATCGCAGAAACAATCAGCAAAATACAGTCGGCATTCATTGCCCGTGCTTCATAAACCTGATAAGGGTCGATAATAAAGTCTTTGCGTATAACCGGCAGCCGGGTAACCTCCCGTGCCTGCATTAAATACTCTGCGCAACCCTGAAAAAAGTCAGCATCGGTCAGAATGGACAGACAGGCAGCACCTCCAGCTTCATAGCTTTTTGCAATATCGGCGGGAATAAAATGCTCTCGCATCACGCCTTTACTGGGGGAGGCCTTCTTTATTTCCGCGATCACACCCGCCTGACCCGCAGCTATCTTATTTTCAATTGCCTGTATAAAGCCTCGCACTGGTAACGCGGCTTCTGCTCGCTTGCGCAGTGCTGGCAGACTTTCCTTTGCGCCGGCTTCGCTGATTTCTTCCCGTTTACGGCTAAGAATTTTCTGTAATATGTCCGGTGTTTTGCTCATGATGCTTCTATTTAGTTTTAAAACTGGTTGCTGTGCGCTATTAACGCTTCAAATTTGGCCCTGGCAGCACCATCGGCAATCGATGCCTGCGCCTTTTCAACGCCCTCGGCCAGTGAACCTGCCAGCCCGGACACATAAATAGCCGCACCGGCATTTAGCGCAACGATATCGTTTGCGGGCCCTGCCTGGTTATCCAGCACCGATTTGATTATTTTCAGGCTATCGGCAGAGTCCACCGCCTTAATATTCGATAAATCCGCTTTACACATACCAAAATTTTCCGGCTGTATGGTATAGGTCGAAATTTCACCGTTTTTCAGCTCGGCCACAAAGGTCTGGCTACCGATACTAATTTCATCCATACCGTCCTCAGCATGCACCACCATTACATGGCGACTCCCCAGCTGCTTTAAGACCTGCGCCAGTGGCTCCAGCCAGTCTTTGTCAAAAACACCTATTACCTGGTTTGGCGCACCGGCCGGGTTGGTGAGTGGCCCCAGCACATTAAAAACAGTGCGCACGGCCATTTCTTTTCTTGGCCCAATGGCATGTTTCATTGCACCGTGGTGTTTAATGGCAAATAAAAACCCGGCACCCACCTGTTTAATACAGTCGGCCACCTGCTCCGCTGTAATATCCAGATTCACGCCTGCGGTTTCCAGCACATCAGCACTCCCCGATTTACTGGATACCGAGCGATTGCCGTGCTTGGCCACATGCGCACCGGCACCGGCTGCCACAAAGACTGATGCCGTTGAAATATTAAAACTGCCCGAGGCATCACCCCCGGTGCCGCAGGTATCCACCAGATATTCATCCGGGGCAGAGACTTTAGTTGATAGCTCTCGCATCACCGATGCCGCCGCAGCCACTTCATCTACCGACTCGCCTTTCATGCGCAGGCCAATTAAAAAACCACCGATCTGCGAGTCCGTTGCCTGTCCGGTCATAATTAAATTCATAACTTCGGTCATCTGCTCACGAGAAAGATCTTTTTTCTCAGTGACCGCCTTTATCGCTGCTTGCATATCCATCGTGCTTTAACCTTTTATTTTTTTCATATGTCGGTAGTACATTCAGTAGTTACAAAACGTTCTCAGTAAATCATGCCCATGCTCAGTTAATATCGACTCCGGATGAAACTGCACCCCTTCTATTGCCCGCTCTTTGTGCTTCACACCCATAATTTCATCCATACTGCCATCCGCATTTTCGGTCCAGGCGGTTATTTCCAGACAATCCGGCAGGCTATCTTTCTCAATCACCAGTGAGTGGTAACGAGTGGCTGTATACGGATTTTTAAGCCCTTTAAAAACACCTTCACTACCGTGATGAATCAATGAGGTTTTACCGTGCATTATTTTTTTTGCATGAATAATTTTACCACCAAAGACCTGACCAATACTCTGATGCCCAAGGCACACGCCCAGTATGGGTAGCTTACCTGAAAAATGCTTTATTACCTGCATGGAAATACCGGCTTCATCGGGTGTGCAGGGGCCCGGGGAAATCATAATACGCTGTGGTTTTAAGGCTTCAATTTCTGCCAGCGTAATCTGATCATTTCTGTGCACTACAACATCCGCGCCCAGCTCACCCAGATACTGCACCAGGTTGTAGGTAAATGAATCGTAGTTATCTATCATTAACAACATAAACGTTACCTGTGCGCGCCATCAAGGCCCGCTTCAGCTTTAGCGACTGCGCGAAATATAGCTCGACCTTTATTCATGGTCTCTGCCCATTCATTTTCCGGGATGGAATCATATACAATGCCAGCACCCGCCTGAATGCTCAATGTTTTATTTTTAATAACGGCTGTGCGTATGGCGATAGCCGTATCCATATTTCCATTCCATGATAAATACCCCACGGCTCCGGAATAAATCCCTCTTTTAACGGGTTCCAGCTCGTCGATTATTTCCATTGCGCGCACTTTCGACGCACCACTCACTGTGCCTGCAGGGAAGGTGGCTCGCAACACATCCATTGCACTCATGTTTTCATTCAACTCGCCGGTCACATTGGAAACAATGTGCATAACATGCGAATAGCGCTCAACCAGCATTTTTTCAGTTAATTTTACACTGCCGGTTTTGCTCACTCGCCCTGCATCATTACGCCCCAGATCAATTAACATCAGGTGCTCTGCCAGTTCCTTGGGGTCTGACAGCAACTCCTCTTCCAGCGCAATGTCCTGCGCTTCGGTTTTGCCTCTGGGGCGCGTACCCGCAATGGGCCGCACCGTCACTTTGTTATCTTCAAGGCGCACCAGTATTTCCGGTGATGAACCTACAACATAATGATCGTCCAGATTCAGGTAATACATATAAGGTGAAGGGTTCAGACTGCGCAGTGATCGATATAAATCCAGCGGTTCTGCATTAAAGGGAATCGTCATGCGCTGTGACAGCACCACCTGCATTACATCGCCATCCACAATATACTGCCGGGCTCTGGCCACCGCATCTTTAAATCCCCGTTCGGTAAAGCCGGAAATAAAATCTTCTTCTTTAACCTGCACACTTTTTGCAGACGGTTTATATGTGGGCACAGACTGATGCAATTGCCGCTGCAATTGCTGGAGACGTTTCTGTCCATTTTCATACGCCTCCGCCTGATTCGGGTCGAGCATAATGATAAAATAAAGCTTGCCGCTCAAGTTATCAAACACCACCACCTCTTCAGATAGCATTAATAATATATCGGGGGTTTCTATATCATCCGGCTTTTGAACACCTGCCAGTTTAGGCTCTATATAACGAATGGTCTCATAACCAAAATAGCCTACCAGACCTCCGGTGAATTTTGGCAGGCCGTCTATCTCAGCAACATTAAACTGCGCCTGATAGGCTTCTACCCAGGCCAGTGGATCGTCCACCTCCAGTGTTTCTGTGCTTTCATAGCCATTTTCTATGACTATTTTTCTACCATAAATTTTAATGCGCCTGACACAGGGCAAACCAATAATAGAGTATCGCCCCCATTTCTCGCCGCCATGAACTGACTCAAACAGGTAGGTATAGGGTGCATTGGCCAGCTTTAAATAGGCGCTAAGCGGTGTATCAAGATCAGCCAGCACTTCTTTTACAAGTGGAATATGACTGTAATTCTGTTTTTTTAATTCAATAAATTTTTCAGGTGTCATTAGTTTTGTTCCAGACATTTACACAGACAGACCTGCCATTAACAACATTGGCGCAGGCAGAATTAGCGAAAGCACAGCATTAGCATCGCCAACGGCTGTATAAACATTTATCTGTTTGCCTGAAAATTTTTCTGAAAAAGATCATCTGAATGCTCTTTATTTTGGCCCTGCTACTGGCCCCAGTTAATTAAGCGCTTTATTTCTGCCATTGAATCGACAACGGCATCGGGGTTTGAATCATGTATATCCACACCGTGATTATAGCCATAAGACATACAGATAATATCAAATCCGGCAGCCCTTGCCGCTTTTACATCCGACATGGAATCACCCAGCATTAACGATTTCTGTGGATCTACGCCCAGCTGCTCTGCTGCATAGGTTAACGGCAATGGGTCTGGTTTTTTCTTTTCCAGCGTATCACCACATACCACAATTTCAAAGTACTCTGAAAGCCCAAGATCCTTTAAAATTGGCAGCGTAAACTGAGCTGCTTTATTGGTAACACAGCCAATTCTCACATCCGTTTGCCGCAAAAAATCCATTGCCTCTTTTACACCTTTATACAGGCAACTGCGCACAGACGTATTCACTGCATACAGTTCATTAAAAATCGGCATAGCTTTTTCAAACAATGCATCCTCCGGCTCACCTTCCAGCTGGTTTATCAGCGCCCGGCGCACCAGGCGCTCAACCCCATTGCCCACCCAGTGACGCACACGCGCTTCACCACGAACGGGCATATCCAGCGCCTTTAGCATTTCATCTACACAATATGCAAGGTCTGGCACACTGTCTACCAGAGTACCATCTACATCGATCAGAACCATTTCAGGTTTATTTATCATACTCAATACCCGGGGGGGAAAATTATATCACCCTCAAACTGTAACAGCACGCCAAACTGGGCAAAAACGTAGCGCTACGCTTTTGCCAGCTCATCACGCATTGCTGCAACGACGCTATCATACACATTCGCATCAGCCTCGTTTTTCGCGCCAAAAATAGCTGAGCCCGCAACAAAGGTGTCTGCTCCAGCCGCCGCGATTTCACGAATATTATCCACCTTCACACCACCATCAATTTCCAGGCGAATATCATAACCTGAATCATCAATCAATTTACGTGCTTCACGCAGCTTGTCCAGCGTTGCAGGGATAAAAGACTGACCACCAAAACCGGGGTTAACCGACATCAGCAAAATCATATCCACCTTGTCCATCACATGCTTCAGGCAATCCAGAGGCGTAGCCGGGTTGAACACCAGACCCGACTTACATCCTAACTCACGAATCATCTGCAGGCTACGATCAATATGCTCTGTGCCTTCCGGGTGAAAGGTAATGTAGCTTGCGCCGGCTTCAGCAAAATCAGGAATAATGCGATCAACAGGTTTAACCATTAAATGCACATCAATTTCTGCCGTTACACCGTGCTTGCGCAGCGCATCGCAAACCAGTGGCCCAATGGTCAGGTTCGGCACATAGTGGTTATCCATAACATCAAAATGCACAATATCCGCACCGGACTTAAGGACATTATCGACTTCTTCGCCAAGGCGTGCAAAGTCTGCAGACAGTATAGAGGGGGCAATTTTAAAATCAGCCATATTTTCTTCCTCGGCAGAAACCGTAAATTCAATAAGCCGCACACTTTACCTGATACTGCGATGTTTTTCAGCTAAATCAACAATTTTAGACCGTTTATATTCAATGAATAACGCCTTTAGAGCACATGAAACAAAGATGTAAGTGACTCCATAAACTCAGCTAAGATATTGATTTAAATAAAATATTTAAAATAATATGCTTCATTTTTGGGGAACATCAGAAAATCTTAATTTACTTTATGCGCCTGCTCTGCGAAAATCCCCCCTACTAAATTAATAATCGTGCTGCGGCACGACCTGGAGAAATCTAATGAAAAAGCAAGTTTTATCTCTGCTGGCAGCTTCTGTCCTTGCAGTGGCTACTTCTTCTGCAATTGCTGGCGGTGACGCTGCAGCAGGCAAAACTAAAGCCGCTAGCTGTGGGGGTTGCCACGGCGCAGACGGCATCAGCAAATCACCGCTGTTTCCTAACCTGAAAGGCCAGAAGTCTGCTTATATTGTTAAACAGCTGAAGGCATTCAAAGCCGGTACTCGCAAAGATGCAACAATGGGCGCTATGTCCAAACCTTTAACAGATGCAGACATGGACAACCTTGCTGCATACTACGAAAGCCTTAAGTAGCACCTGCTCTTCTGCTTGTCTATTGTATGAGTCCATGCACTGAAAAGCCCATTGGTTTGATTATCAACGGGCTTTTCTATTCACTGCTATTATTTTTCAGCCTGGCAATTTTTAATAAGCCGGTTCTTGCAGAGCCGCCAACCCCTTTTCTAACCCGCGATCAGAGCCCTTTTTCACTTATCTATGGCCTGCCACTCGCCAGCTCTGCTCAGCTGCTACAGAAAAACCAGAGCCGCTGGATCAGCTCATTAAATATCAGCAATACACTCAATTCTCAGTCAGGTGCCAATGATTCACTGCTAATCGACGTTGAAACAGCACAACTGAACCTGCTGTTTGACTACAGCTTTAAAGCAGACTGGATGGTTCGGTTTCAGCTACCGTTTATTAAACACAGCGGTGGCGTACTGGATTCCGCCATCGATTCATACCACCAGACGTTCGGTTTTCCTGAAGGCCTGCGCCCAGGCGTTGCGCGCAACCAGATTAATATAAACTACAGCCGCGACAATATTGAACAGCTCAATATTGACAGCCAGCAGCAATCCGTTGGCGATGTCTCCATTCAACTCGCCTGGCAGGCGAATAGCACCCGTAACCGTGTAACCAGCTACTGGCTAAGCCTTAAACTGCCCACAGGAGATGAGCGTAAGCTTACGGGTAGCGGGGCCACAGATATTGCCGCCTGGTCCTCTTCCAGTTATCGACTCAGCGAAACCCGCTGGCTCTATGGCCAGGCCGGGCTGCTGTACATGGGTAACAGCGATGTGCTTAAGCTGATCCAGAAAAACTGGGCCGTATTCGCGAATGCCGGCATCAAATTTGAGCCCTGGCAAAACATTGAACTAAAAGCACAGCTCGATATGCACAGCGCATTTTATGATACCGATATTGAATTTCTGGGTGATGTCATTCAGCTCACCTTTGGCGGCAGCTATATCATTAACAAAAGCCACAAGCTTGATTTTGCTATTGCAGAAGACATTAAAAACAATGCCTCACCCGATGTGAATTTCAATATTAGCTGGTGGATTGCACTGGGCGACTAAACACCATATCCCTAAAAACTATAAACCAGTGTCACTGTGGATATTGTATCTGTTTTTTCAGCGCCTGCGGGCACATCTGAATTACGCTTCACCTCATAACCCAGTTTTGCCCCCAGATTCCCCACAACTACCAGCTTTAAAAACGTTTCTGATTTTGCATAGGTGTTTGAGCGGCCACTTTCAAGATAGAAGTTCTGATTAAATGTAGAGGTTTTGCTTATTATATACGCATATTTAAACTCTCCATCAAACACGGTTTCCTGCGTATCTACACCCAGACTGTCTTCATTATCACGATACCCCACGCCCGCCGATGTTTCCAGTTTATGTATTTCAGTATCCAGGAATGCATGACCCACACCAAAGGCAATAACCGCCTGATGATTAAAGCCACTAAATTTATCTTCCTCATACCTTACTCGACCAAAAACAAAGGTTTTTTCCGCAAAACGATACGCTGATTTTTCAGTAAACACCGTAATATCAGCACTATCAACACCGCTATTTGAAGAGCGCAATAAATCCAGTTTCGCATTATGCTTCCATTTCACATATTTTTTCCCAATCGCAAATTTTGCATTTAATGATTCCGATTCCGAATTACCTGATGTCGAGGTAAAACCCAGTTCCCCTTCCCCCGTCCATTCACCCACATCAGCTGATAATGCCGATGCAGATATAAGCAATAGCGATAAAAAAAGGACGACTCTGTTTTTTAACATTTTTAACCTCTATAACATTAGTTTTTAGCTCTTAGCCTTTAAGGTGCTTTTGAAATAAATCCAGCTGTTCATTTTCGAGCTGCTCATCTAGCGTATGCAGATTTGAAAATGAAACGCCTAATAAACGTACCTGCCGAATATCTGCCTCTGTTTTTGCCAGCAAGGTCGGAATAAGCACATTCACTTTTTCAATATCTGATAATACACTCTCACTGGTATAACACCGTGTTACCTGAGTGAAATCAGAATATTTAACTTTTATCGTGAAGGTATACGCCCGTAATTGCCGCTGAGTCAAACTCGACAAAACCTCCTGCGCCAGAGATATTAGCCACTTCTGCATCTCAGCCACACTGGATAAATCACGCTGGAATGTGGTTTCTGAACCCAGAGACTTGCGCACCCGCTGGCTCACAACAGAACGATCATCTATACCTCGGGCAATATTGTAATAGTATTCGGCCTGATTACCAAAGTTCTGCTGCAACTCATGCATACTTTTATTTTTTAAATCCCCGCCTGTGTGTATTCCCAGACGATGCATTTTGGACTCTGTGACCTTACCCACCCCATAAAAACGCCCAATAGACAGCGTTTTTAAGTATGCCTCCGCCATACCCGGCCTAATCACATACTGCCCATTCGGTTTATTTTGATCCGATGCCAGCTTTGCAAGAAACTTGTTATAGGAAATCCCCC
>UOFG01000030.1_pt1 | contig 10339 bp, 8 predicted proteins | sample 1988411 | NCBI WGS metagenome assembly UOFG01 (sample SAMEA4712194, study PRJEB27164) | hydrothermal vent metagenome | biome: marine basaltic hydrothermal vent biome; feature: marine hydrothermal vent; material: mineral | place: Pacific Ocean | collected 2011-06-14/2011-07-23 | depth 1689 m
CAGGCAATGCCAGTAAGCCACCATTTTCACTCTGGCTCGCCTGCTCAATAAGCCGCACTACATCTTCTGCTCGAACACAGGGGCGTGCAGCATCATGTACCAGCGCCCAGATGGATTCAGTATCACCTGTTTCCTGCGTCAGAAGTTTCAACGCATTTAACACTGAGTCACAGCGCTCTTTACCCCCTCTGGCAATGAGCAGTGGCTTACTGGATGTATAAGCTAATTCCGTCCAGTACGCATCACCTTCACTAATGGATAAGACCGCACCGGCAATACACTCCAGCGATAACAGGCGATCAAGGGCATGTTCAATAACGGTTTTTTCAAGCAACGATAAATACTGCTTGGGGCGATTCGCCTGCATGCGTCTGCCCACACCCGCAGCCGGTATAACAAGCCAGAACTGTTTTCGTGCAGGACGATGCATTGAATGTGACATACTCATAACCACCGAGGTTCTTTACTGCGGCCCTGCACGGTCATTCTACGGAATCATCCGACTGAATAATCTGATAAAAATGCTCATCTTTGTGAATCATACCCAGCTCACTTCGTGCGCGTTCCTCTATCGCATCCTGGCCTTTTTTCAGGTCTTTAACTTCGGCAAACAACGAAGCGTTGCGCTCCTCCAGCTGTTTTTTATGCTGCTGCTGCTTTTCAATTTCTTCCTGCAGGTGCAGCACTTCAGGCACGTCGCCATCACCGACCCAGAGCTTATACTGCAACAGTAAAAGCAGAATAACCAGCAATGATAGCAACCATTTCAATCAGCCTGTCTCCGTCGTTATTAATTGGGTCGGAATTTAGCGATACCAGAACAAAATAATACTGGATCGCCAGATTCACAGATAAAACAGTCGCATCAAGGTCTAACTGAGATGGCGGAATGCAGATTTGCCTGCATATACCGCTTTATCACCCAGTGTTTCTTCAATGCGGAGTAACTGGTTATATTTTGCCACACGATCAGAACGAGACAATGACCCCGTTTTAATCTGCCCGGTGCAGGTGGCTACGCATAAATCAGCAATGGTACTATCTTCAGTTTCACCTGAACGATGCGAAACGACCGCCGTATAACCAGAGTCATGCGCCATATCAATAGCATCCAGGGTTTCACTGAGCGTGCCAATCTGGTTAAACTTGATTAGAATTGAATTGGCAATGCCTTTATCAATCCCTTCTTTAAATATTTTAGTATTGGTTACATAGAGGTCATCACCCACCAGCTGCACCTTGTCATTCAGGCGCTCGGTCAGTTTGGCCCAGCCATCCCAGTCGGCTTCATCCAGGCCATCCTCAATTGATATGATGGGGTATTTATCAACCCAGTCGGCCAGATAATCAATCATTTCTTCTGCGCTTAATTTGCGATTCTCTGATGCCAGGTTGTATTTGCCGTCTTCATAAAATTCGGAGCTGGCCACATCCAGCCCAAGATATATATCTTTACCTGCCACATAGCCGGCCTTTTCAATGGCCAGAAGAATCACTTCAATCGCCTCTTCGTTGGATGACAAATCAGGTGCAAAACCCCCTTCATCACCGACCGTAGTAATCATTTCTCGTTCAGATAATACCTGTTTAAGCGCATGAAAAACTTCTGCACCATAGCGTAGCGCTTCCTTAAATGAAGGTGCCCCAACGGGCAAAATCATAAATTCCTGGAGATCAACATTGTTATCCGCATGAGAACCACCATTAATAATATTCATCATAGGAACCGGTAATTTAAAGGTACCTTTGCCCAGATAATCAAACAGATCCCTGTTTTCAAAACTGGCAGCGGCATGTGCTGATGCCAGCGACACCGCCAGCAGCGCATTGGCACCCAGACGCTCCTTGTTTTCAGTGCCGTCTAATTTCAGCATAATATCATCAATGCTTCTCTGCTCTCGACAGTCCGTACCCAGCAATGCTTTTTGAATTTCGCCATTAACATTGGCAACCGCTTTGCTAACACCCTTACCCAGATAACGTGCTTTATCACCATCACGTAATTCAATCGCTTCACGCGCACCTGTGGATGCTCCTGATGGCACCGCCGCACGGCCCCGCACACCACTTTCCAGTATAACATCGGCTTCTACTGTGGGGTTGCCTCTGGAATCTAAAATTTCACGTGCGATTATCTGTTTGATTTTTGACATGTTTTCCTCAATACTTTCAAATATTTATAGTTGTTTCTTAATGTAATTTAAATTTTATTTCAGCGCTGCTCTATTTCGATCTGTCAATCCCTGTCGGTGTAGCTTCTGGTCAGAATTTCTTTGCCTGCACGTTTATATATTTATAGCTGTGTTTCTTCAAAAGGTGAAGACTTCACCAGTTCATCCAGACCTTTAAGGCGTGATAACAAAGCTTCCATCCTGTCCAGTGGCCAGGCATTTGGACCATCACTCAGTGCCTTTGCAGGGTCTGGATGGGTTTCCATAAACACACCAGACACACCTGCGGCAACCGCCGCCCTGGCCAGCACCGGCACATGCTCACGCTGCCCTCCTGAGGTTGTGCCCTGCCCTCCGGGGAGCTGCACTGAGTGGGTGGCATCATATACGACGGGGCATTGCGTTTCACGCATAATCGCCAGTGAACGCATATCCGACACCAGGTTGTTATAACCAAAAGAGACACCACGATCGCACACCATAATCTGCTGATTACCTGTGGTTCGCGCTTTATCTACTACGTGCTTCATATCTCCGGGAGCCATAAACTGCCCTTTTTTGATATTTATCGGTACGCCTGCTGCTGCCGCCTTTAGAATGAAATTAGTCTGACGGCATAAAAATGCAGGTGTCTGGATCACATCCACCACATCCGCCACTTCATCCATGGGGGTATCTTCATGCACATCGGTTATTACTGGCACACCGACTTCATCTTTTACCTTTTGCAAAATACGCAACCCCTCTGCCATGCCCAGCCCACGAAAGCTGTCGATAGATGAGCGGTTCGCTTTATCAAAAGATGATTTATAGATAAAGGGAATTGCCAGTCTGTGCGTAATTTCTTTCAGCTGAGCAGCGGTGTTTAAAGCCATTGCCTCTGACTCAATAACACAGGGGCCAGCAAGCAGAAAAAAAGGCTGATCCAGTCCTGCCTTAAACCCACATAAGTCCATTATGCCTGACCTCTCTGATCGCGATGAGTACAGGCGGCTTTAATATAATCGGTGAACAGCGGATGGCCTTTACGAGGCGTTGAGGTAAATTCAGGATGAAACTGGCAGGCAATAAACCAGGGATGAGCTGGAATCTCGACCACTTCAACCAGGTTACCATCAACGGATCGACCGGAAAGCTGAAGGCCGCTCTTTTCCAGCGATGAAATAAAATTATTATTGAATTCATAGCGATGACGATGCCGTTCGGATATTTTATTCATGCCATAAATGCGCTCAACGGCACTTCCTGACTGTAACACGCAGGGTTGTGCACCCAGGCGCATGGTACCACCCAGATCGGAGTGCTCGTCTCGGGTTTCGGTTTCACCCGACTCAGACTGCCACTCTGTAATCAGTGCAATCACTGGATGCTCTGTTTCAGGGTTAAATTCAGTACTGTGTGCATCCGCCATATCAGCCATATGGCGCGCATATTCAATCACGGCCACCTGCATGCCCAGGCAGATACCCAGATAAGGTACATCGAATTCTCGGGCATATTTCACTGCGGCTATTTTGCCCTCTACACCACGTTTTCCAAACCCGCCTGGAACCAGTATGCCATCCAGTCCGTCTAACAGGCTGGTATCACCACTTTCAAGCATTTCAGAATCAATATACTTAATATGCACACGCGCCTTGTTCTGGATACCTGCATGGCTTAAGGATTCATTTAGAGATTTATAGGATTCCGTTAAATCAACATATTTGCCCACCATGCCTATGGTCACTTCTGACTCAGGATTCTCCAACGTATTAACCACCGCCTGCCAATCAGAGAGATCCGCTTCAGGCAGATCAAGCTTTAACTTGTCGGCCACAATTTTATCCAGCCCCTGTGCCTGCAGCCACTGCGGTATCTTATAAATGTGATCCAGGTCTTTCGCAGAAATAACCGCTTTTTCTTCAACATTGGTAAACAGAGAGATTTTACGGCGCTCTTCTACCGCCAGATATTCCTCTGATCGACACAATAAAATATCCGGTTGAATACCAATTGAGCGTAGCTCTTTCACCGAGTGTTGCGTAGGCTTGGTTTTTACCTCACCTGCCGAGCGAATATAAGGCACCAGCGTCAGATGCATAAACAGCGCTTTTTCATGCCCCATCTCCACGCCCATCTGGCGAATGGCCTCAAGAAAAGGCAACGACTCAATATCACCCACGGTGCCACCAATTTCAACCATCGCAATATCAGCGCCCTGAGCACCTCGTATAACACTGCGTTTAATCTCATCAGTAATATGCGGAATAACCTGTACCGTACCACCAAGGTACTCTCCACGGCGCTCTTTGCGGATAACCGTTTCATAGATGCGCCCCGAAGTAAAATTGCTCGCCTGGGAGGTACGAGAATTTACAAAACGCTCATAGTGGCCGAGATCAAGATCGGTTTCAGCCCCATCATCTGTTACGTAAACCTCCCCGTGCTGAAAGGGACTCATCGTACCAGGATCAACATTAATATATGGGTCAAGCTTGAGCATTTTTACAGAGAGGCCACGGGCCTCAAGAATAGCGCCGAGAGATGCCGCTGCAATCCCCTTTCCAAGAGAAGAAACTACACCGCCAGTGATAAATATATAACGAATCATCAGGTTGTTTTGGGCCTTATAAAACATGAATGGGGAGGCTCAGAATTTGCACGTATATTAGCAAAAAATGAATTAATTCTCAATCACCAGCATATTCTGTGATTTTATCAGTGACAAATCTTGCTCCACCTGCGCCCCCCCTGTGGCCACTGCATTTTCGAGAAGAAAGATTTTATGTCTTTTTTAGGTCATAATTGACTTACAGATTTTGAACGGGGTGGCGAAACCACACCATGAAACACATAACATTCAACATTAAATAAAAGCCATAAGCAATTGATTTAATTGAATATAATGACTATAAATATAACTTATGCCAATTTCCAGTGAATACCGCAGACAGCTACAGCAGAAACAATACCAGGCCGATGTCGAACAGGAAAAAATTGTCCAGCAACTGCAACAATTGCAAATAGCCCTCAAACAGCAACCGGCACGAAAGCACTCTTTTAAACATAAAATAAAATCATTCTTCCTGCTCACCCGCTTTAATAATACGCCCTCACTTAAGGGCTGCTACATCTGGGGTGATGTGGGCAGAGGCAAAACCTGGCTGATGGATATGTTTTATGACACGCTCGATTCACACGCCCTGCCCCGTGAGCAGAAAATACGCCTGCACTTCAATCATTTTATGCAGTTTATCCACGACCAGTTAAGCCTGCTGGACAAACAGCAAAACCCGTTGCGCCAGATTGCACTTGCATTTGCACGACGCTATCGTCTGCTGTGCATTGATGAATTTCATGTATCAGACATTACAGATGCCATGCTGCTTTCTGGTTTGCTTGAGGTTTTGTTTGAAGAAGGCCTGATACTGGTCGCCACATCTAATCAACCACCCGATGAATTATATAAAAACGGCCTGCAACGAGAACGATTTCTACCCGCGATAAAGCTCATTAAAAAACAGACCCACACCTTAACCCTCAATGGCGCAACAGACCACCGGTTACGCCTGCTGGAAAAAGCCGATATCTGGTATACGCTCGAGGCTGATAGCGACACCGCACTTGAGCAACGCTTCCAGGAACTCATAACCTCCCCTGCCAGCAAAGATTATAAAATACAGATCAATTACCGCAGCATAAAAACACGCTTCAGTACCAGTAATATTATCTGGTTTGACTTCCAGGTTATCTGCGGCGACCAGCGCGGTGCTACAGACTACATCCAGATCGCCCGACAGTTTCATACTGTATTTATCAGCGGGATCGAGAAAATGACTGATGGCCAGAACGATAAAGCTCGTCGTTTTATTAATATGATTGACGAATTCTATGATCGCAATGTAAATCTGCTGTGCAGCGCGGCAACCTCGCCGCAATTGCTGTACACAGGCAGGCAGTTAAGCTTTGAATTCAGGCGCACCATCAGCCGACTCCAGGAAATGCGCAGCCATGAATACATGCAACTGCCCCATAATTCATAAACTGAAAACCATATTCACACCAGGACCGACCATATGGCGACTAACGACTTCTTTAATGCTATTATTTAATTTCAGATCACGCCCAGCAACATAATATGCGCTTAGTCAAACACATCATTATCAGCTTAACAATATGCCTGCTGCCGGGGGTCGGTTCCTTTTACACACAGGCGGCTCAATCATACGCACCTGATGACAGCCTCAGATTCGATGATCGCCCGCTCAGGGAGAATCTCGGGCTGCCCAACTGGTTTACGTTGAGCTTTCTGGATTTAAATGAAAGCCTTAAAGAAGCCATTAAAAATGGCAAAAAAGGTCTGATAATTTACTTTGGCCGTAAAAACTGCGCTTATTGCAAGACATTGCTGGAAGTAAACTGGGGTGATCCTGCGATTGAAAAGTACACCCGAAAACACTTCAATGTAATCGCAATAGATGTGACTGGAGCGCGCACCGTTACAGACTTTAAGGGAAAAACCTGGCGAGAGCGTGAGTATTCAACACACCACAAAACCAATTTCACCCCAACGCTGGTTTTTTACACTGAAAAAGGCCAGCAGGCATTAAAGCTCCCGGGATACAGGCCCAGATATCAGTTTAGAGCCGCACTCGAATATGTCGCAGATGCTCATTACAATCGGGAATCCTTTCGCAAATACATGGCTCGGGCTGAAGCCGCCATGGGCTTCGGCTCAGAGGAGCTCAATGAAGCCGATTTTTTCACCTCCCCGCCTTATAACCTCGACCGCAGCACCCCCTTGCCCGATAACCAGCAGAGCAAACCGCTTGCTGTGTTTTTCGAACACCCGCGCTGCCATGCCTGTGATGTATTATACGGCGACACATTAACTAATCCTGACATTATCAGACAGTTACAGAAAATAGAGGTTGTACAGTTAAACACGCAGCTGAATACCCCTGTAATTACACCCGATGGCCGACGCATCACCTCCAGACAATGGGCCGACGAACTCAATCTTGCGTTCGCGCCTTCCGTGCTATTTTTTGATGCCCGTGGAAAAGAAGTATTGCGCATAGAATCAGTGATGCGCCTGTATCGACTGAGCAATGTGCTTCGCTATATCACCGGCAAAAAGTATCTGCAATACCCCACATTCCAGAGCTGGCTCCAGGAATATCGCAATCAGAAAATAAATCAATGAACGAACAGAGAGTGAACCAGGCCGTTGAAGCCATTTGCAACACGGGCTGCAACTCCGTTAATGCCGTTATACACACACTTGAATCAGGACATTCTGTGAAGGGTATAGAAGATTTTAGTCAAACTGAAACAATGATACTCATCAACGAACTCAGGTCTATTATGGCAGTATACGAATGCCGTAAAGGGTAACTCAGGGTACAGGGTGAAATTTACTTTTATTATGCCAAATTTCGTAGGGGCACCCCTGCGGTTAACAAAATTATAAGGACACCTTTATTAATTGCCTGTACCCTGTGTAAAAACGAGGTGACATTAAATTTCAGGCCGCCTTTACTTTAACCTGGATTAATCAGTTGAGTCACGAAAGTATGCACAACTTCCTGGTTCGTATAGCTATATGAAAAAAGTGTTCATCACCAGTAAGGTGACTTCACATTTTTTCATTACGCTACCCAAATCAGTAACTTGCACATCTTTTTCGCGCTCAACTGAGCTTTTCAGGTTTAAACTTTTTTATTCCCACTAACCCAAACAGTCCGGATAAAAACAGCACAATAGCCGGTGGAAGTGGTACAGCGGTAATATTAACTGTCGTATTTGCACTGGAAAAAATAATTTCTGCATCATAGTTATAGCTCGGTGTATTTGCCCCACCAAAGCCTATAAATGCAGCATTATCGGCAAATAGCTCATTCATTGTTAGCAATGAGCTACCTGCGCCCAGTGTATCAAAACTGATATCCGCCAGCTTTAGCGTACCCGTTAGCCCGGCACCAAGTCGTGAGGCAAAAAGCTCTACACTGCTGCCCGCATTGTTAATATTATTGTTGCCCTGCAGAAACCACTGGTTATCAATACTATATGAATTTGCAGAAAGCAGCGTATTATTGAAGTTAATTTCAGAACCCCATCCAAGTAGCCCGCCCTCAAGATCATCCACATTTGCAACATACAGGCTGGCGGTAAGTGTACTGCCTGACACCGCTGTAACGCTGGTATCCTGCAGGCCATCACCATCGAAATCAAAATAAACAACCGGGATTGCCTGTGAAGTCTGTTGAAACAATGCCAGCGTTAAACCGGCTATTATTATTCTTAAATTCATTTTTTATTCCTTTAGTCTTTAATCTACTGTTACTAATTTACCGGCACCATTTTACCGATGCCAACTTGCGGGATTAATTTATGGGGCAATCTATGCGGCCAAGCTCAGCTGAGAAAACAGCCGTATCGGCAGTATCGACATCGTTATCAAGATCAAAATCAGCTTCACAAACTTCACCCGTATTACAGTCAGTTCGGCCAAAATCGGCACTAAACACAGCGGTATCCGCCGTATCTACATCACCATCATTATCAAAGTCAGCCAGACAGGCGCTGGGGCAGGCATCCCCCACACCATCATTATCACTGTCAGCCTGATCTATATTGGCCACCTTCGGGCAGTTGTCGTTCTGATCCAGCACAAGGTCATTATCTCTGTCGACACCCATACGAACTTCTGTACCCAGAGGAACCGCCGTGAATGTAAGACCTGCTGATGTCAGTTGAAGCAGCTCTGCTTCAAATATTGGCGCAACAAAAGCATCATCACCCTGATATATGCCACCTGACTCACGAAACCAGCCACGCTGAACATTTGCAACGTTGCCTTTTACAATAACCCCGTTATGTCCTGCATCCATCTCTGATATCATCAACTGTATTCTTGCCAGGGCTTCCGGGTTATTAGAAGCATCCAGCGTGACCTGCTGACCGATAATGGGCAACATATTGGTATCCATTGCATGCATAAACTGCTCTACATCACCTCTGGCCACATCATCTGTTGCCGTGGTAAATACAGCTGCTTTATGGAAATTGTTCAATGTATCCATTGCACCATCATGGGTAAACCCAAAACCTCTAATCTGGTCGCCCATATCTGGCGTTGCGCTGTTGGCAAACATGGAATCGGTATCAGGAAATCCGAACATACCTACTTTCTGGTACATATTCCTTAAATGCGGGATTTTAAATTCCTGTGTATCATTTTCAAAACTCATCAGGCCACTGGTGCCAAACAGGCCATTCGGTGGGTCAACCACATGACATGCATCGCAGGTCAGGTCTACAAGAATCGTTGACGGTGTTGTGAAGTGAAAATCTGAACCCGCCTGCTGGCGAGGTGTTAATGAATTATCCAGGAATCGATTAGGATTAGGTGGATAAGTAATTTGTAGTATAAAGTTTGTAAATGCATCCATTTCAATTGTTGAAAGCGGCCCTGTTCTTCCTACCAGGCCAGCAAATGCAACGTTAAACTCTCTAAAGGCTCCAAATTCATCCATTGGATCACCACCCGAATTCGCTGCACTGCGGTCACCTCGCCAGTGCATTGGCCCCTGATTAGCCAACCCTCTTAAAGACTGAGTTGTCATAGGTCCTTTCATCGGGTGAAAAGGCCGACTTGTGCCGCCTACCGGTCCTGGCAAATTCTGGTTTGCAATAAGCTCGCCTTGCGGATCACCCAGATCCCAGGCAAGACTGTCAAAATCACCAAAGATATGACAACTCGAACAGGAGGCTTCACCATTGCTGGAAGTCAGATTTGCATCATATAGAAAGGGTCTGCCATTCACAATAAGCTGGGGCTCAGGATTGTGCAGTTTATAATGCCGTGTTTCAGTATTTGTAGCCGTATCAATCACCGAAATTGAATTATCAAAACGCGTGAAAACATACAGCTGATTTCTCGCTTCATTCAACACCAGTCCACTGGCACCACCGCCTGTCACGTTAATGTGGTTTGCCGAGTCGGGTACAAAGCTGTTGTTTTCCAGCTTCTGCGTACTAAACACCCCCACTTTTGAAGAGCCAAATGCAGCCACATAAAGCGTCGAGCCATCACTGCTTATTGCCATCTCATTGGGGGTCGCCAGACTGTTCTCTTTTACTCCGGCAGGTGAGGGAACAATGCTATAGTCTATGTGTTTATT
>UOFG01000263.1_pt1 | contig 10282 bp, 21 predicted proteins | sample 1988411 | NCBI WGS metagenome assembly UOFG01 (sample SAMEA4712194, study PRJEB27164) | hydrothermal vent metagenome | biome: marine basaltic hydrothermal vent biome; feature: marine hydrothermal vent; material: mineral | place: Pacific Ocean | collected 2011-06-14/2011-07-23 | depth 1689 m
CTGAAGGGGTAGAAATGGTGATGCCTGGCGATAACGTGAAAATGGTTGTTACCCTGATTGCCCCCATAGCGATGGAAGAAGGGCTACGTTTCGCAATACGCGAAGGTGGCCGAACAGTGGGTGCGGGCGTTGTAAGCAAGATTATCGACTAACCGTCGGGTTTATTCTGAGCGGGTGGATGTGGCACAGTGAAAAGCATGTTTTTCACTCGGCTCTGAAGCTGCACAGCGTTACCTGATGGTTAATGTATTTTAGTAACTACTCACTTATCCTCGAATAGTGTTTTTTTAAAGAGTAAAAATTATGGCAGCTAGTCAAAGAATCCGTATCCGTCTGAAGTCATTCGATCACAAACTGGTCGATCGTTCATGCACTGAAATTGTTGATACAGCAAAGCGCACGGGAGCGCACGTAAAGGGGCCTATTCCCTTACCGACAAAAAAAGAGCGTTTCACCGTGCTGATTTCCCCGCACGTTAATAAGGATGCACGTGATCAGTATGAATTGCGCACACACAAGCGCCTGCTGGATATTGTTGATCCAACAGACAAAACCGTTGATGCGTTGATGAAGCTGGATCTGGCGGCGGGTGTGGATGTACAGATCAAACTGAACTAAATTTTGCCAGTAACTGCAAAATCATTACAACAAAGAGTAGTGGTAGTGCAGGAAATATGATAGAATTCGCGCCTCTTTTGGCCCAGCTCATACCTGGTTCATATTAAAAAAGAAGTATAAGTTTAGTTAAGTCCCTGATTTAGCTATGATTAATGAAGCCCGGGTAGATCCGGGCTCAGATAAATTTTTGGAATGCAGACATGGCTATCGGTTTAGTCGGTAAAAAATGCGGAATGACACGAATCTTCACAGAGGAGGGCGTGTCAATTCCCGTAACAGTTGTTGAGATCACGTCTAATCGCGTGACTCAGGTTAGAACCATTGAAGTTGATGGGTACAACGCTGTACAGGTTACAACGGGTACGCAGCGTGCGCCTCATCAGAGCAAGAGCCGCTCCTCCTGCATAAATAAGGCAGAAGCAGGGCACTTTGCGAAAGCCGGTGTTGAAGCCGGTCGTGGTTTATGGGAATTTCGTCTTGATGCAGCTTCAGAGTATGAAGCCGGCTCCGAACTGCCCTTAGGCATGTTTGAAGCAGGGCAGAAAGTAGATGTTACGGGCCGATCAATCGGCAAGGGCTTTGCTGGCGGTGTTAAGCGCTGGGGCTTTCAGATGCAGGATGCAACTCATGGTAACTCTGTATCGCACCGTGCGCCGGGTTCGATCGGTCAGTGTCAAACACCGGGTCGAGTATTCAAGGGCAAAAAAATGGCCGGTCACATGGGTGACAGGCAGCGCACTGCGCAAACACTTGAACTGGTACGCGTTGATGAAGAGCGTGGCCTGTTATTAATTAAAGGTTCTGTGCCGGGTTCCAAAGGTGGCGACGTAATTATACGTGCCGCTGTTAAGGCTTAGGTTGAGAAGGGGTTAGATTCTAATGGATCTCCAGTTACATAAAGCAGGCGATAAAGTGCCTGTAGCAGATGCAATTTTCGCAAGAGAATTTAATGAAGGCCTGGTTCATCAGGCGGTCGTTTCATTTCTTGCCGGTGCTCGCGCAGGTACAAAAGCACAGAAAAATCGTGCCGCAGTACGCGGTGGTGGTGCAAAACCATGGCGTCAGAAAGGTACAGGTCGAGCACGTGCCGGTACAATACGTAGCCCAATCTGGCGTTCAGGTGGGCAGACATTTGCTGCTGTGCCACGTGATCATTCAGTAAAGCTCAATAAAAAGATGTACCGAGCAGCCATTAGCTCAATACTCTCGGAGCTGATTCGTCAGGATCGACTTAAAGTTGTTGAAGACATTACTGTTGATTCGCCAAAAACGAAAGGCATGGTCGCAAAACTAAATGAACTGGACGTTTCAAAAGTACTGATTGTTACAGAGACAGGTGATGAAAACCTGTACCTGTCAGCAAGAAATCTGCATAAAGTAGACATAACAGATGTAGCCGGTATGTCGGCTGTTGATCTGGTGGGTGCTGAAAATGTTGTGATGACTGTGGGTTCACTGCGTGCAATTGAGGAATGGCTGTCATGATGGGTCAGGAAAGAATACTACAGGTACTGGTTGCTCCACTTGTATCGGAAAAATCAACCGGATTAGCAGACACACAGAACACACATGTGTTTAAAGTAAATACATCTGCAACAAAGATTGAAATAAAGCAGGCAGTGGAAGAACTGTTTGAAGTAAAAGTCGCTCAGGTGAGAGTGATGAATGTAAAGGGTAAGGCCAAGCGATTTGGTCAACGTATTGGTAAACGTTCAGACTGGCGTAAAGCCTATGTCAAGCTGGCTGAAGGCCAGGACATAGCTTTAGCTGGTGTTAACTAGAAGGCGTGTAGACGATGGCAATTGTAAAGAGTAAGCCAACTTCTCCGGGGCGTCGTTTTGTAGTCAAGGTTGTAAACCCTGATTTGCATAAAGGTGCTCCCTATGGTCCGTTATTAGAAAAACAGTCAAGAAATGGTGGTCGTAATAACGCAGGTCGTATTACAACTCGTCATGTCGGTGGTGGACATAAGCAACACTATCGCGTTATCGACTTTAAGCGCACAAAAGATGGTATTCCAGCAATTGTAGAGCGCATTGAGTATGACCCAAACCGCACAGCCAATATTGCATTATTAAAATATGCAGACGGCGAGCGCAGATATATTATTGCGCCTAAAGGCATTAAAGCCGGTGATGAAGTTTCATCGGGTCCGAGTGCCGCGATTAAGAATGGTAATACATTGCCGCTACGCAATGTTCCAGTAGGTTCACAGATTCACTGCATTGAATTAAAGCCAGGTAAAGGTGCGCAGATCGCACGCAGTGCGGGCACATCAGTACAGCTGGTTGCACGAGAAGGCATTTATGCAACTGTGCGTTTACGCTCAGGTGAAATGCGCAAAATTCATGTCGACTGTCGTGCAACCATTGGTGAAGTTGGCAACAGTGAGCACAACCTGCGCTCACTGGGCAAGGCGGGCGCAAAGCGCTGGCGCGGTGTACGACCAACGGTTCGAGGGGTTGCTATGAACCCGGTAGATCACCCACACGGTGGTGGTGAAGGTCGCACTTCCGGTGGTCGCCATCCCGTTTCACCCTGGGGTGTACCAACCAAAGGCAAGAAGACACGCAGCAACAAGCGCACAGACAATATGATTGTTCGTCGCCGTAATAACCGTAAATAACTGAGGGTAATCAGGTGCCACGTTCATTAAAGAAAGGACCATTTATCGATCACCATTTAATGGCAAAGGTCGAGAAAGCGGTAGAAGAAAAGAGTCGTCGTCCAATTAAAACATGGTCAAGGCGCTCTACTGTTTTCCCCGATATGATTGGTCTAACGATTGCAGTTCATAATGGTCGCCAACATATTCCTGTTTTAATAAACGAGAATATGGTGGGTCACAAGTTAGGTGAGTTTTCTCTGACAAGGACCTACAGAGGCCATGTGGCCGACAAAAAGTCGAAGAAGTAAGGGGTTAGGTAATGGAAGTAGCAGCAAAACATCGCTTTGCACGCATTTCTCCTCAGAAATGTCGTCTCATTGTTGATCAAATACGTGGCCTTGCTGTAGAAGAGGCAATAACCACTTTAACGTTTAGCAATAAGAAAGGTGCACATCTGGTACAGAAAGTACTGGAGTCAGCCATTGCAAATGCTGAACATAATGAGGGTGCAGATATAGATGAATTAAAAGTATCTAGCACCTATGTTGATGAAGGTCCGACCATGAAGCGAATCCAGGCTCGTGCAAAAGGTCGTGCTAACAGAATTTTAAAACGTACCAGTCACATCACGGTTACGGTTTCGGATCGTTAAGAGAGAAGCGGAATGGGCCAGAAAGTACATCCAATAGGGTTTCGATTAGGTATTTCAGCAGACTGGAATACCAAATGGTATGCAAACAGCAAAGATTATCCCAGGCTGTTAAATACTGATATTAAAGTTCGAGAATTTCTGAAAAAGAAACTTGCTGCTGCGAATGTCAGTCGCATACAGATCGAGCGTCCAACACGTGCTGCGGTGATTACTATTCACACTGCCAGGCCGGGTGTTGTTATCGGTAAAAAAGGTGCAGACATCGAAGTATTGCGTAACGAAGTTTCAAAGATATTAGGTCTTCATGTTAATAACGTGAAAATCAATATCGAAGAAATACGCAATCCTGAACTTGATGCTCAGCTTGTTGCTGAAAGCATCGCGCAGCAGCTTGAAAGGCGTGTAATGTTTCGCCGTGCCATGAAACGTTCTATGCAGAACACTATGCGCATGGGTGGCCTGGGCATAAAAATCAAAGTTGGCGGACGCCTGAACGGAGCAGAAATTGCCCGTAGCGAATGCTATATGGAAGGGCGTGTGCCGTTACATACTTTACGTGCAGACATTGATTATGGTTTCGCTGAAGCACTGACTACCTACGGTATATTAGGTGTTAAGGTATGGATCTATAAAGGTGAAGTTTTTGACCTGGAGCAGAAGAAAAATGCTTCTCAAAAGGAAACAGGTCCTAAAAAATCTGGCGGTAGAAACCAGGACAGAAGGGGATAAGCATGCTTCAGCCTAAACGTACTAAATTTAGAAAAGCTTTTAAAGGGCGTAATCGTGGACTTGCTCAGAATGGAAACAAGGTAAGCTTTGGTGAATACGGTTTAAAAGCACTGGCCCGAGGTCGTATATCAGCCCGTCAGATTGAAGCGGCACGACGTGCAATGACTCGCCACGTTAAGCGCACAGGTAAAATCTGGATTCGTGTATTTCCAGACACACCTATTTCTAATAAACCCCTGGAAGTGCGCATGGGCAAAGGAAAAGGAAATGTTGATCATTGGGTAGCCAAGGTTCAACCGGGTTCTGTTTTATATGAAATGGAGGGCGTATCTGAAGAGCTGGCAAGAGAGGCTTTTCAACTGGCCGCTGCTAAATTGCCAATCAAAACTACATTTGTTTCACGAGCGGTGATGTAATGGCCAGTACAAATACAAATAGCGTAACAGTAAAAGAGTACAGAGAAAAAGACGAAGCAGGTTTAAAAGAAGAGCTTCTAAATCTGCGCAAAGAACAGTTTAACCTTCGTATGCAGCAAGGTTCGGGTGAAATGATAAAGCCACACCTGTTTAAGAAAGCACGACGTGATATCGCACGGATTAAAACAGTTCTAACCGAGAAAAAGCAGGCGGGTAAAGCATCATGAGTGCAGAAAAGTCACAACGAACCCTACAGGGTGTAGTGAGTAGCAATAAAATGGAAAAATCCGCTACAGTTACTATCGAACGTCGTGTTAAGCACCCACTTTATGGGAAAATTATAAAGCGTTCAACGAAATTGAGCATTCATGATGAAGCTAATGAGTGTGGTGTAGGTGATACTGTTTTGATAGAGCAGTGTGCACCTGTTTCAAAAACAAAGTCCTGGAAGCTGGTTAAGGTTGTTGAGAAATCAACCGCAGTTTAATAAAGATTAATTTAGATATTTGGTGCCACCATGATTCAAATGCAAACAGTTCTCAATGCAGCAGACAACAGCGGAGCACGTCGTGTACAGTGTATTAAAGTACTCGGTGGGTCTCATCGTCGTTATGCGCGTATAGGTGATGTTATAAAAGTTAGCATCAAGGAAGCAATTCCAAGAGGCAAGGTTAAAAAAGGTGAGGTTTACAATGCGGTTGTTGTGCGCACAGCGAAAGGTGTACGTCGCCCGGATGGTTCACTGATTCGTTTTGATAACAATGCTGCGGTTCTGCTAAACGCGAATTTGCAGCCTATTGGCACACGTATTTTTGGCCCTGTAACCCGTGAACTGCGAAATGAGAAATTTATGAAAATTATTTCTCTTGCACCAGAAGTGCTGTAGGCCAAAAGGGTACAGTAGGAGAATATAGATATGCAAAGAATCAAAAAAGGTGATGAAGTTATTGTTACTACGGGTAAAGACAAAGGTCGCCGTGGTGAAGTAATGTCAATACTAAATAACAGCCGTGTTATGGTAAATAATATTAACATGGTTAAAAAGCACGCTAAGCCTAACCCAATGGCAGGTATTGAAGGCGGTATTATTGAAAAGGAAATGTCTATACACATTTCTAATGTAATGCTGTTTAATCCTGCGACTAATAAAGGTGATCGCGTTGGAATAAAGACGTTAGAAGATGGCAGGAAAGTACGTATCTTCAAGTCTAATAACGAAGTCGTTGACGTTTAACAGGTGACCAGAACTATGGCAAGGTTACAAGAAACATATAAAGCCACAATTGTTAAGCAATTGATGGAAGAACAGGGTTACAAGAACCCTATGGATGTACCCCGCATCGAGAAAATTACGTTAAATATGGGTGTCGGTGAAGGTGTGTCTGATAAAAAAGTTGTAGAAGCTGCACGTTCAGATATGGAAAAAATAGCGGGTCAGAAACCTGTTACAACACTTGCACGTAAATCAGTAGCGGCTTTTAAGCTTAGAGAAGGCTCACCGATTGGTTGTAAAGTGACATTGCGCAAAGCGCAGATGTATGAGTTTCTTGATCGCCTGATTAATATCTCTGTGCCGCGTATCCGTGATTTTCGTGGATTAAATGGCAAGTCATTTGATGGGCGTGGCAATTACAGTATGGGTGTTAAGGAGCAAATTATCTTTCCAGAGATTGATTATGAAAAAATCGATAAGATTCGTGGGATGGATATTACAATAACAACCACTGCTAAAACAGACGATGAAGCAAGGGCGCTTTTAAAAGCCTTTAACTTTCCGTTTAAGAATTAAGCCGAGCAAACCAGGGGTAAACATGGCAAAAGTATCAATGATAGAGCGTGAAAAAAAACGCACTAAACTAGTAGAACGAGATTTTGAAAAGCGCAAAGTATTAAGAGCTATTTTAAAAGATCCTGAAGCTGGTTATGAGGAAAAAATGGACGCACAGATAAAAATGCAAAAATTACCTCGTGATTCAAGCCCCGGCCGTAAACGCAACCGTTGTGCAATTACCGGTCGCCCACATGGCTTCTACCGTAAATTTGGTTTATCTCGTATAAAACTGCGCGAAGCAATGATGCGTGGCGATGTTCCAGGCCTGGTTAAGGCCAGCTGGTAGAATTAGATATTTAGTTATCAATAGATAACGGATAAGTTTTTTTTAAGAATATATTAAGAGTAAGGTGTTAGATTATGAGTATGTCAGATCCAATAGCAGATATGCTGACTCGTATTCGGAACGGACAATCTGCTGCTAAAGTAGAAGTAACAATGCCTGCATCTAATATGAAACAGTCAATAGCACAGGTTTTAAAAGACGAAGGCTATATTAATGATTTTTCTGTTTCTGAAGGTGTGAAGGCCGAAATGTCTGTTTCGTTAAAATACTACGATGGTAAGCCTGTAATTGAAAAAATTCAGCGCACAAGCAAGCCTGGACTTCGCATTTACAAAAACAAAGACGAGCTACCAAAGGTACTTAATGGCCTTGGTGTTACAATTATTTCAACCTCACAGGGTATGATGACTGACCGAGCTGCACGTGCTGCAGGCATTGGTGGTGAGTTAATCTGCACTGTCGCTTAAGGGGGAAAATATGTCTCGTATTGCTAAAAAACCGATTAGTATACCCGCTGGAATAGAAGTTAAAATTTCTGGAAAATCGGTAAATATTAAAGGCCCGAAAGGCAACCTGAGCATGGAGTTGCACAAAACAGTGTCTATTGCACAGAATGGTGAAATATTAAATCTTTCAGCTGAAAATGAATCAGCAATGGCTATGACAGGGACGATGCGCTCATTAGTGAACAATATGGTCACCGGTGTAAGTGAAGGGTTTGAGAAAAAGCTCGAATTAACGGGTGTTGGTTATCGTGCAAATGCTAAGGGTAATTCATTAAATTTACAGCTTGGCTTCTCGCATCCGGTAGATTATGCCGTGCCAGAGGGTATTACAGTTGAAACACCCAGCCAGACAGAAATTCTGGTGAAGGGTGCAGACAAGCAAAAAGTAGGTCAGGTATCTGCTGAAATTCGTGCTTATCGTCCACCCGAACCATACAAGGGCAAGGGTGTTCGTTATGCTGATGAATATGTTATCCGTAAAGAAGCTAAGAAGAAATAGGTGCTGAGATGAATTCAAAGAAAGTAAGTCGTGTTCGTCGCGCCAGACGCACCCGTATGAAAATACGCGAGTTAGGTGCTAACAGATTGTGTATTTTCCGTACACCTCGCCATATATATGCGCAGATTATATCTGCTGATGGCGGTAAAACGTTAGCCTCTGTTTCAACTTTAGATGCGGATGTGAAGTCTGCTATAAAAGGCTCCGGTAATACAGATGCCGCGGCAACAGTGGGTAAGCTTATTGCTGAAAAATCAAAAGCTGCTGGCGTAAACAGTGTTGCATTTGATCGTTCAGGCTTTAAATACCATGGTCGTGTTAAAGCACTGGCTGAAGCTGCACGTGAAAACGGACTGCAATTCTAAAGGCAAAAATTATGGCACAAAATAGAGATAACCAAAGAGAAAAATCGGACGATTTTATCGAAAAACTGGTAACAGTTAATCGTGTTGCTAAAGTTGTTAAAGGCGGTCGTCAGTTTGGCTTTACCGCATTAACTGTTGTGGGTGATGGCAAGGGTACAGTTGGCCTTGGATATGGAAAGGCCAAAGAGGTACCTGCCGCAATACAGAAAGCTATGGATAAAGCGCGTAAGAATATGCGTAAAGTTCATCTGAAAGATGAGACGCTCCAGCATGCAGTTGTTGGTGAGCATGGTGCAGCAAATGTTTATATGCAACCCGCATCTGAAGGTACCGGTATTATAGCCGGCGGTGCAATGCGTGCTGTTTTTGAAGCCGTTGGTGTTAAAAATGTACTGGCTAAGATAAACGGTACACGTAACCCCATCAACGTTGTTCGTGCAACCATAAATGGCCTCGAGATGATGCGTTCTCCTGAGGTGATTGCTGCAAAGCGCGGTAAGAAAGTTGAAGAGATATTAGGCTAATCGACATGGCACAGAAAAAAATCAAAGTAACATTGACGAAAAGCGTTATAGGCCGTCTCAAGTCACATCAGGCATGTGTAAAAGGTCTGGGCTTGCGTCGTACTCATCATACAGTTGAAGTGATTGATACACCTGAGAATCGTGGAATGATCAATAAAGTGTCATACATGCTAAAGGTAGGGGAAGATTAAGATGCACTCAGATAGCCTTACTCTAAATACAATTAGTCCGGATGCGGGAAGTCATAAATCAGCTAAACGCGTAGGGCGTGGCATTGGTTGTGGCCAGGGTAAAACCTGTGGTCGTGGTCATAAAGGTCAGAAATCACGTAATGGTGGTTTCCATAAGGTGGGCTTTGAAGGTGGTCAGATGCCATTACAGCGTCGCCTGCCTAAAGTTGGCTTTAACTCGCGCATGGCTAAATACAGTGCTGAGGTTCGTCTGGGCGAAATCCAGAAACTTGCAGCTGACACAGTTACATTAACCACATTAATTGAAGCAAATATTGTTCCTGCCTTTACCAGAAAGGCAAAAGTCATTGCTTCAGGTGAAATTACATCCGCTGTTACGTTGCAGGGTATTAAAGCAACTAAAGGCGCTCTGGCAGCTATAGAAGCCGCTGGTGGAAAAGTAGAAGCTTAACGGGACCGAAATGGCAGTTGATTTAAGTAAATTGCAGGAACTCAGGCAGCGCATCCTCTTTGTAGTGGGTGCGCTGATCGTTTACCGTATTGGAACCTTTATACCGGTTCCAGGTGTAAACCCCACTATTATGTCTGCGATATTTGATCAGCAGTCAGGTACCATACTTGAAGTCTTCAATATGTTCTCAGGTGGTGCGCTTGAGCGAATGTCATTATTTGCATTAGGTATTATGCCGTATATCTCTGCTTCAATTATTATGCAGTTGTTAAGCGTAACGGTTCCCAGCCTGGAGCAGATGAAAAAAGATGGTGAGGCCGGGCGACGCAAAATCACCATGTACACTCGCTATGGTGCGGTGGGTCTGGCTATTTTTCAGTCAATGGGGGTCGCCAATATGCTGTTGTCCCAGACGCATCAGGGTGCGCCACTGGTATACATAGAGTCAGCGGTATCATTTTATGTAATAGCGATAACCTCACTTGTAACCGGCACGGTATTTTTAATGTGGTTAGGTGAACAGATTTCTGAGCGTGGCATTGGCAATGGCATATCGATGATCATATTTGCCGGTATTGTTGCAGGGTTACCGGCGGCAATCGGTGG
>UOFG01000103.1_pt1 | contig 10122 bp, 7 predicted proteins | sample 1988411 | NCBI WGS metagenome assembly UOFG01 (sample SAMEA4712194, study PRJEB27164) | hydrothermal vent metagenome | biome: marine basaltic hydrothermal vent biome; feature: marine hydrothermal vent; material: mineral | place: Pacific Ocean | collected 2011-06-14/2011-07-23 | depth 1689 m
GACGTGCAGGGATGCACTAATATCGTGGGTGCAGGATGCAAAGGAGCGTGGATGTGCAGGGATGCACTAATACCGTGATTGCAGGATGCAAAGGAGCGTGGATGTGCAGGGATGCACTAATATCGTGGTTGCAGGGATGCAAAGGAGCGTGGACGTGCAGGGATGCACTAATATCGTGGTTGCAGGGATGCAAAGGAGCGTGGACGTGCAGGGATGCACAAAACCGAACGGGTGAACAGCGAGATTATAAAATATCCAGTATTCTCAATAACTTATCGCACTATTACGCGGTCAACTGATGAATTCAGGATTAAGCTGGACGCGAAAAAAGTGTGCAGGTTATTGATCTGGATAGCGTAATGAAAAAACGTGAAGTCACCTTATTGGTAATGAACACTTTTTTCATACAGTGATACGAATCAGGAAGTTGTGCAGACTTTCGTGACTCAGCTGATTTTTCCAGGATTAATTCAGGTTTAGGTATATGCACAAAAAAGGGGCTAATAGCCCCTTTTTTGATAAACAGATAAAGCTCAGTATAAAGTTAAGCGTCAGCTGCCTCACTAACAGCTTTCATACTTAAGCGAATTCGACCCTGACGATCAATTTCCAGTACTTTAACCTGTATGACTTCGCCTTCAGATAACTTGTCACTGACTTTCTCAACACGCTCTTCGCATATCTGAGAGATGTGAACCAGACCTTCCTTGTTGGGCAATATGCGTACAAAGGCACCAAAATCCATGATTTTGATTACCGTACCTTCATATATTTTGCCCACTTCAGCTTCCGCAGTAATTTGTTCAATACGCACTTTAGCCGCTTCTGCCGCATCGAAGTCACTGGATGCAATTTTCACATTACCATCATCATCAATATCAATGGTCACCCCTGTTTCTTCTGTAATGGACTTGATGACTGCACCCCCCTTACCAATCACATCACGAATTTTCTCAGGGTTGATTTTCATCTGCAGGTATCGAGGTGCGTAATGGGACATTTCAGTACTCGCCTCTGAAATAACCTTATTCATTTCGCCGAGGATAAACATTCTGCCGACTTTCGCCTGCTCTAATGCTTTTTCCATAATATCTTTTGTGATACCGGTAATTTTAATATCCATTTGCAGGGCATTAACGCCATTTTCTGTGCCTGCCACTTTAAAGTCCATATCACCCAGATGGTCTTCATCACCCAGGATATCACTTAGTATTGCGTAGTCATCACCTTCTTTAACCAGTCCCATTGCAATACCTGCGACAGGTGCCTTAACCGGTACGCCAGCATCCATTAGTGCCAGTGACGTGCCACAGACAGATGCCATTGAGCTTGAACCATTTGATTCTGTTATTTCCGATACCACACGAATGGTATAAGGGAACTCATCGGTGTTCGGCATACAGGCTAGTACACCGCGCTTGGCCAGACGACCATGGCCAATTTCGCGACGACCGGGTGTGCCAACACGACCCGCTTCGCCCACCGAGAATGGGGGGAAGTTATAATGCAGCATAAAGCTGTCTGTCGTTGGGCCTTCCAGTGCATCAATTTTCTGTGCATCACGCGATGTACCCAGGGTTGTAACAACCACCGCCTGAGTTTCACCCCGTGTAAACAGCGCAGAACCATGAGTCCGAGGCAATACACCAATGCGTACAGATATAGGGCGAACATCATCAACATTACGACCATCTATGCGTTTTTCACCGCCGATTATACGGCTGCGCACAATGTTCTTTTCTACCTTGTAGAATGCACCTTTTATATCATCTTTACTGAAACCATCATCTGTAACGAGCTTTTCACAAGCGCCATCACGGACTTTATCAACCGCAGCATAGCGTTCCAGCTTTTCAGATATCTGGTAAGCCGTAGTTAAATCGACTGTTACAGCATCCGTCACCTGCTTAATTAAAGCTTCGTTAACTTCGGGTGGCTGCCACTCCATTGCCGGAGCATTTACTTCTGCGGCCAGCTCTTTAATGGTGCTAATCACAACCTGAAACTGTTCATGACCAAACATTACGGCATTCAGCATAATCTCTTCAGACAGCTGATCCGCTTCAGATTCAACCATTAAAACCGCTTCATCGGTACCGGCAACAACCAGATCCAGCTTAGACTCATCAAGCTGTGAATACGTAGGGTTCAGTATATATTCACCCTCAATATAACCCACTCGACAGGCACCCACCGGGCCAGCAAACGGTGCGCCGGAAATTGCCAGCGCAGCAGATGCGCCAATTAATGCTGCAATATCAGGATCAATCTCAGGGTTGAGTGACATGACTGTCGCAATCACCTGAACTTCACTGGTATAACCTTTGGGGAAAAGAGGGCGTATAGGTCGGTCGATGAGGCGACTGGTCAGTGTTTCTTTTTCTGATGGACGACCTTCACGCTTGAAGAAGCTGCCAGGAATTTTACCCGCCGCATATGTCCGCTCCTGATAGTTCACTGTCAGGGGAAAGAAGCCTCTGGGTTCTCCACCCTTTACCGCTACAGCGGTAACCATTACTACGGTACCATCCATATCAACCATAACTGCACCTGAAGCCTGGCGAGCAATCTCACCGGTCTCTATGCTTACGTTATGATCCCCAAATTGAAACGATTTTTTTATTGCAGTCACAGGTTATACCCTATATATCTGATTTATTAACGGCGCAGGCCAAGATTTGAAATCAGATCTTTATAACGATCTGTATTTTTTGACTTCAGGTAATCCAGCAGCTTGCGTCGCTGATTTACCATGCGTAAAAGCCCACGGCGGGAATGATGGTCCTGCTTATGGCCTTTAAAGTGTTCTGTTAACTGTACTATTCGTGATGTTAACAGGGCGACCTGTACTTCGGGTGACCCGGTATCACTCGCATCACGTGCGTATTTAGATACGACTTCAGCTTTCGCTGCTGCTGTCATTGACATAGTCAAAACTCCTGACTCAGTTTGCCTCAAAAAAAGATTGTGGATTTTATCACGTTTTATCGGCGTGACAAACGCTTATATCATGTTAAACCAGTGGATTAGCGCTAATGTTATGTAGATTTCACTATTTACCATTTATTTGACTGTATATTGGTGCCAAAACGCACGCAAACCAACTTTTCCACCCATCTGCTTCCTCTCAAATAATGCGCCCCCACTACAGATTCATCATTCGCTTAGGTGCAACTCGCCCGTCATCCTGTATTTCACCGGTTCCGATGAACCGATCCTGCGCATATATCCGCACCTTTCCCTCCGTTGGCGCTCGGGATACCTGTACAGGCTGGCCCAGTTTAATATAGTAGGCACTATCTGCATCGAGTTCAACTTTTGGCCAGTCTTCAATACCTGTATCTATGCCTGACAGCAGGTCATCCAGAGTATACACGCCTTCTTTAGCACCCTGTTCTGCCAGACGTTCAAGTGTTTCCATAGACACCATCTCAGCTTTAAAGGGGCCAACGGATGTGCGCCTCAGCTCAGTGACATACGCACCACAGCCGAGCATTTCACCCAGATCTTCGGCCAGGGTACGCACATAAGTCCCTTTTGAGCAATGTGCCAGTAGCTCCACCTCTGCGTTTTCAAATGAGAGTATTTCCAAAGAGTAAATGCTAACCGGACGCGGCTTGCGCGCCACTTCAATGCCCTGACGAGCAAGGTCATACAATCGCTTGCCGTCCTGCTTTAAGGCAGAATACATCGGTGGAACCTGCATAATATCACCACGAAGCAAGGTAAGATGCTTTTCAATATCCTGCTGCTGAATATGCTCATAAGGTCGGCTCTCAATCACTTCGCCTTCCGCATCACCGGTTGTGGTTTTCTCCCCCAGCCTGCATTTAAAACGATAGGTTTTATCTGCATCGAGCAAAAAAGCCGATATTTTGGTCGCCTCACCCAGACAAATGGGCAACATGCCGCTGGCTAATGGATCAAGACTGCCAGTATGCCCCGCCTTTGCTGCATTAAACAGGCGCTTAACTTTCTGCAACGCATGATTTGAAGAAATTTTAAGTGGCTTGTCCAGCAATAATACGCCATGAACGGCGCGACCTTTATTTTTTTTACGACCCATGTTAAGTAAAACCTGAAAGAAAGTATAAGCTAAAAATTTTTACCGCAGGCAGTACCCGTTGCACGGAATTTACACTGCGCAAAAGTGCTTTTCCCATGATAAAAATACCCTGTATTTTTATCGCTATTCCTCGGCAGCATCCGCATCCGTGGAACGCGCTTTAGCAATGAGTGACTCCATTGAAGTGCCTCGCTCTATACTGACATCATAGACAAATTTTAGAGAAGGCACGATGCGTGAGCGAATGCGGGCAGACAGCTGATGGCGTAAAAAACCCGCTGCATTATTGAGCGCTTCAACCGCCGGATCACGCTCTTTATCATCCAGCACCGTAATATAAATAACCGCATTACTTAAATCGCGGTTGACTTTTACCGCTGTAAACGACACCCAGCTAACACGCGGGTCTTTAATTTCATCGCGCACCAGCTCAGCCAGTTCTCGTCGAACCTGCTCAGCCATGCGTTGTGATCTGGAGTATTCTTTAGGCATAAATTACTTCGAGTTGTCGCATAAAAGGCGCTATTGTGGCCTTACACCAGGCTACATTGCGGTAACCGAACAGCGCCCGCAATTTTTTATATGCAGCCGCCTGCACCGGGCTGAAAACCACCCCGGAGACAGGCCGTTATAAAACACGCTCCATTTCAACGCGTTCAAAGACTTCAATTTGATCGCCGACTTTCACATCATTGTAGTTTTTCACACCAATACCACATTCTGTACCACTGCGAACCTCTTCAACCGCATCTTTGAATCTGCGTAGCGATTCCAGCTCACCTTCATAGATCACAATATTTTCACGCAGCACCCGTATAGGCTGGCTGCGTTTAATGGTTCCCTCAGTAACAATGGAACCGGCTATTAAACCAAATTTAGGTGATTTGAAGATGTCTTTAACTTCCGCCAGGCCAATAATATCTTCTCTGTATTTGGCCGAGAGCATTCCGGTCAGTGCCAGTTTAACACTGTCTATCAAGTCATAAATTACGCTGTAATAACGCATATCAACACCGCGTTCTGCAACCGCTTTTCTGGCCGCCGCATCGGCACGAACATTAAAACCAAGTACCACCGCATTGGATGCTACGGCAAGGCTGATATCCGTTTCATTAATCCCCCCCACACCCGAACCCACAATCGCCACGTCCACTTCTTCATTATCAGCGGCAAGCTTCATTAATGAATCACGAATCGCTTCAAGGCTCCCCTGCACATCTGTTTTAAGGAGTACTTTAAGAAGCTTCACTTCACCCTTGCCCAGATTGGTAAACAATGAGTCCAGCTTGGCCTGCTGCTGTGCGGCAAAACGAATATCACGTTCTTTATGATTACGACTGGAGGCCAGCTCACGGGCATCTCGTTCATCGGTCATCACCTGAACCGGGTCGCCCGCCGAAGGCGTGCCGGACAGGCCTAAAACAGCCACCGGTATAGATGGGCCGGCCTCATCAATCTGTCTGCCGCTTTCATCAAACATCGCCCGTACACGGCCATATTCCTGGCCGGCAAGCAATGTATCACCTTTTTTCAGGCTGCCTTTCTGAATTAATACCGTGGTGGTTACACCACGGCCTTTATCCAGCGTTGCCTCAATAACAATCCCCTGTGCATGTCCTTTTGTTTCTGCTGTTAATTCCATGACTTCCGCAGTCAGATTAATGGCTTCAAGCAGCGCATCAATACCTTCACCTGTTTTGGCTGAAACATTAACAAAAATATTATCACCACCCCAGTCATCCGGAATAACCTCATGACTTCCCAGCTCGGTTTTCACTCTGTCCGGGTCAGCCTCTTCCTTATCCATTTTATTGACTGCCACAATCAGAGGTACACCCGCTGCTTTTGCATGCTGAACCGCTTCAACTGTCTGCGGCATCACACCGTCATCTGCCGCTACCACCAGAATAACAATATCAGTCGCCTGAGCGCCCCGTGCACGCATCGCTGTAAACGCGGCGTGGCCCGGTGTATCCAGGAAGGTGATAACCCCCTTACCCGTTTCTACATGGTAGGCACCAATATGCTGAGTGATGCCACCGGCTTCGCCGGATGTCACCTTTGACTCGCGAATATAATCGAGTAAGGACGTTTTACCGTGATCGACATGACCCATAATCGTCACCACAGGGGGACGTGGCTGCTTATCATGTAACTCATCACTCGCTGATGCCAGCAGAACATTCTCACGATCATCCGCAGAAGAGGCATTCGCTCTATGGCCACACTCTTCCACAATCAGAATACCGGTATCCTGGTCAATCACCTGATTAATGGTGGCCATAACCCCCATTTTCATCATCACCTTAATCATCTCACCGGCTTTCATCGACATTTTAACCGCGAGATCAGACACCTTAATGGTTTCAGGCACATCGACATCATAAACAATCCTGTCTACCGGTTTTTCAAACGCATGTTTGCTTTCAGCATTTTTCGCGGCAAGCACCTTACGACTTGGCTTCTTATGCCTGCCACCGCCCTTACCCGAAGCGACATGTAACTCCTTTCTGCCATAACGCGTTTTATCACCAGCCGCCTTATGGGTTTTATTTTTGCGCCCCGATTTTGCATCGCTCTTACCTGCACCCTGGGCATCAGCGCCTTTGGCCGCCTGTTCAGGTTTTGCCGCAGGTTTATCACCTGTTGTTTGCGTCGTCGCTTCAGTCTGCTTCTTTTCTTCGCCCTGCTGACGTGTTTTTTCCTTAGCCGCTTTTTCAGCAATGGCCTCTTCTTCGCGTTGCTTCGCTGCATCTTTCGACTTCTGGATAGAGGCCTCTTCGGCTTTCTCTCGCTGCGCTTCTCGTGCTTCCTTCTCTGCCATTAAACGCTGAATTTCAGCTCTTTCTTTTTCTTTAGTCTCATCCGCATCGCTTAATTTCGCAAAGCTGCGTTTCTTGCGTACTTCAACACTCACCGACTTTGCACCATCACCTTTCAACTCAGTGCTGGTTTTACGTTTTAAGGTGATTTTAGATTTACCACCACCTGCGGCGATTTTCTTGCCGTGACTATTACGCAAATGATCAAGCAACTTAAATTTCTGCTCGTCTGTTATTTCGGTATCTGCATTTGCCGCTTCAATTCCAGCATCTTTTAGCTGCTCTAACAACCGGTCTACGGGTGCCCCAACGACTTCTGAGAGCTGCTTAACTGTAACTTTAGACATATGTGTTGCCTCCCCCAGTGTTACTGGTTTGCCTCATCCTGGTTTTCAAACCATGGTGCGCGTGCTGTCATTATTAATGAACTGGCCCGCTCTTCTGTCATTTCTTCAATTTCGATTAATTCATCTACTGCCTGTTCTGCCAGATCTTCCATACTGCAAATACCTTTTGATGCCAGCTTTTTAGCCAGTACTTCATCCATGCCCTGCATTTCCCGCAAGTCCTGATGCGGCTCATCGTCCACTGACTCCTCCTGGCTAATAGCCTTCATTAGCAGAGCATCTCTGGCCCGGCCACGAAGCTCAGCTACGATACCCTCATCAAACTCATCAATGCTGAGAAATTCGCTCTCTGGTACATAGGCGACTTCCTCAATACTGGTGAAGCCTTCTGCTGCCAGAATAACCGCGACTTCCTCATCAACATCCAGTTGCCCCATAAACAGCTCAACCAGCACACGATTTTCTGTTTCAGATTTTTCATCCATATCACTGGTTGACATGATATTCAGATCCCAGCCGGTTAGCTGACTGGCCATACGAATATTTTGCCCGCCCTTACCGATTGCCTGAGAGAGCTTTTCATCATCAACCGACAGATCCATTGAGTGAGAATCCTCATCTACAACAATCGAAACCACCTCAGCAGGCGACATTGCATTGATAACAAACTGTGCTGGATTTTCATCCCAGAGAATAATATCGACACGCTCTCCTGCCAGTTCATTGGATACTGACTGTACACGAGAACCCCGCATCCCCACACAGGCACCCACAGGGTCCATACGACTGTCATTCGATCTAACTGCAATTTTGGCACGCGAGCCCGGGTCCCGAGCGCCGGAAATAATTTCAATCAGCTCCTGACCAACCTCTGGCACCTCCAGCTTAAACAACTCAACCAGAAATTCGGGGGCGGTGCGGCTCACAAACAACTGCGGCCCTCGTACTTCGGAACGCACTTCTCTTAGATAGCCGCGTATTCGATCGCCGGAGCGGACCACTTCTCTTGGGATGACATCTTCACGGGAAACAAAGGCTTCAACATTGTCGCCAAGGTCCAGATATATATTTCCACGCTCAACACGTTTAACCATTCCCATAACCAGCTCACCTTCCCTTTCTTTAAAGGCTTCAACCACACGAGCGCGCTCTGCTTCACGCACTTTCTGTACGATTACCTGTTTGGCGGTCTGAGCCGCAATGCGGCCGAACTCAACCGAGTCGATTTCATCCTCGACATAGTCACCCAGCTGGATTTCAGGCTCATCAAGCTGTGCCGCTTCCAGTGTAATTTGCTTTAGCGGGAACTCCAGGCCACCCTCTTCCAGCGGCTCTGCAACTTCCCAGCGGCGAAACGTCCGGTACTCACCCGTATCGCGATCAATCTCTACGCGAACCTCGATGTCTTTCCCCTGTTTTTTGCGGCTAGCAGTGGCCAGGGCTGCTTCTATTGCCTGGAAAATAACATCTTTTTCCACTGCCTTCTCATTCGAGACCGCATCTACCACATAGAGAATTTCTTTATTCATGTCTGGCTCCAAAAACCATAAACGACCAATCAGGACTGCGGCACAAGCCGCGCTTTATCAATAGAACTTAGTGGCAAATAATGTGTTTCGCCATCCATTTTCAGAATAACCGCTTCATCCTGTGCACCCATTAATTCACCGGTGAAGTTCCGCTGCCCCTCTAGCGTAGGCACCGTTAATTTAATTTTCACCGTTTCACCGGCAAAACGCTCAAAATCGGCCGCTTTGCGCAATGGCCGATCCAGTCCTGGCGATGATATTTCCAGGTTATACTGCCCGGGAACCGGGTCTTCCACATCAAGAACACTGCTAATCTGTTTACTGACAGCACTACAGTCTTCCAGAAGTATCCCGCCCTCTCTGTCAATATATATACGCAGCAAGCCGTTGGTTGGGTGAGGTTTAAACTCTATATCCACCACTTCATAACCCAGGCCTTCAACTACCGGCTCAATTATTGACCAGATATCACTCACGCTTTATAAGAACCTCATTTAAATTACATCCTGAAAAATACTGGCGCTTACCCGTTCAGAAGCGATCCATCAAATGCCGTTGACGGGTATGCCTGAAACATACATATTATATATCAGGAATATTAAGCTTCACGACTGGAGCACTCATTAAATTCTGAATAAGCCCATATCACACAGCCACGCTATAATCTGTAGCGCAATAAAAGCAACCAACGAAGATTAACCGCTTCAGCACACCTTAAAATACGCTCCTGCCTGGTCCACAGCAAAACCGAAGACACACCACTCGCCCTGAGCACAAAAAAGGCCCCGTTGTAACGGGGCCTTTTTTATTAATCTGGCAGCAGACAGAATTTAAGCCTGCCACTCCCCCTCACAGCTTATCAGCAACTGTGAGACCAACCTGCTCTGCAGATTCATAACCTTGAAAGCTCCTTCTCGGAACTCGCTTTAAATTCTGGTAGCGGGGCAGGATTTGAACCTACGACCTTCCCACGGTTATCAACTACCATGAGACCGACTACTCGTCGGGTTCATAAGCCGAAGTCCTTCGCGGAACTCGACTCTAATGAACCTGCTTTAAATTCTGGTAGCGGGGGCAGGATTTGAACCTACGACCTTCCCACGGTTATCAACTACCATGAGACCGACTACTCGTCGGGTTCATAAGCCGAAGTCCTTCGCGGAACTCGACTCTAATGAACCTGCTTTAAATTCTGGTAGCGGGGGCAGGATTTGAACCTACGACCTTCCCACGGTTATCAACTACCATGAGACCGACTACTCGTCGGGTTCATAAGCCGAAGTCCTTCGCGGAACTCGACTCTAATGAACCTGCTTTAAATTCTGGTAGCGGGGGCAGGATTTGAACCTACGACCTTC
>UOFG01000003.1_pt1 | contig 10025 bp, 8 predicted proteins | sample 1988411 | NCBI WGS metagenome assembly UOFG01 (sample SAMEA4712194, study PRJEB27164) | hydrothermal vent metagenome | biome: marine basaltic hydrothermal vent biome; feature: marine hydrothermal vent; material: mineral | place: Pacific Ocean | collected 2011-06-14/2011-07-23 | depth 1689 m
CACTTTTCCAGGCCCTACGCAAACCACTGACCATTTTTCCTCGAAACAGCTTTGCCAGTACTTTGTGTGGATACAGGTAATCTCGCCGAGAGACGTTGAACGTACCATCATCTTTTACGGCACCCCCAGGAATTAAACAGTGCAGATGAATGTGCTGATTGAGGCTTTGCCCCCAACTGTGCAACACGCAGATCATGCCTAATTGCCCCTCTAATTGTTTATTGTTTTTACTGTAACCATTTAAGGTATTCCAGACACATTTAAACAGCAACTGATAAATAACCTCGGGGTGCAGCTGTGCCCAGCCATTGAGTTCATGTGGCAGGGTAAACACCAGGTGAAAATAACTTAGCGGTAGCACATCAGCCATGCGGTTATCAACCCAGTCCTGGCTGGCTTTTTGCTGACATTGCGGACAATGGCGATGACGACAACTGTGATAGCGCGGTGTCTGTTGCTGGCAGTGATCACACCTGTAATTCAACCCACCGAGTTTTGCCGTATGACAATTCAGGATATTCTGACAGGTTGATGCCTGTTGTGGGCTCAGTGCATGATGTTGTTTAAAATCAGGCAAAAATTGCTGCACGATTTTAGCAAAAATATAATGGTCATTCATCGGGCTTCTCCTCCAGCAAGTCCTGCAACAAATCAATACTGCGTCCACCTTCACCACTTTGTGGACACCAGTGCAAATACCGTTCGGTGGTTTTTAGATCAGTGTGACCCAGAATTGTTTTGAGCTGATGGATGGGCATACCCGCCCTGAGTTGATGGGTTGCGAACGCATGGCGCAAGCCATGAATACCCCCGTTTTTTGTAATGCCCGCTCTGGATTTTGACTGTGTAAAGCTTTTCTGAATGCTGGCAACACTGATGGGTTTATACCCATCACGATTAGGAAATAAAAAACGCTTTGGCCGATAAGCTTGCCAGTACTCTCGCAGTGTCTGGATTGTGGATAAAGGTAAAGGCACATTACGATCTTTAAAACCTTTACCCTGTACAATTTGCAAGTAATGTTCTTCACTGTGTATATGTGCAATTTCCAATGAAGTGACTTCTGACAGGCGTAGTCCGCAGGTGTAACAAATAATGAATGCGGTACGGTATTTAAGCGAGGCTGCATTTTCAATGATAAGATGAACATCTGAGGGTGATAACAGATCCGGTATTTGCTGTTTTTTTTTCGGAATTGAAAATCCAGTATTCAGCTTTTTCCAGTGCAGCACATGGCAATAAAAAAAACGCAATGCGTGCAGATAAGCGCGACAAGTCGCAGGTGCGACATGGCGTTCTTTTAACAGATATAAAAACCAGTTTTGGATATCTTCATGGCTGAGTTTATCCGGTGGTAGGTGGTAATGCTGTGCCAGTAAACGAACCGCTGCTAAATAAGATTTCTGTGTTCGCTCAGAAAAGCCTTTTAACAGCATCTGGTCATTCATTGCTTTGCGTAATTCACTCATGGCATTCTCCTGTGTAATAACAAGTGAGACTATGAGTGTGGCTGATTTAAAAGAAGTTTGTGCGGGGCGAAGTGGGATCAAAAAGCGACCGCGGAGCGGTTTAGTTCAACAGCTTTTATTATATGGGAGTACATATTTCTCCAGGATAGACGTAATTCCATATATCCCCCTACCCCTAAACGCCGAGATATATGGATTTACATCTATCCCAGTTAAAACAGATACCTCACCCATCATATACAAAATTTTCATATTTAGTATTTTTATAGCCAGAAGTTGTCTGGATGCCTGAAAAACAGGCATCCCCGGCTGTTTTTACAGGTGCCCTTTAATGCATTTCAGCAAAGGTTTTTTCCAGCTCCCTCGGGTGATTCAGGAATAAACCATACATCTGCTCCGAAAAGGCATCAGGGAATATATCGGTTTCGCCTTTGGCGATGGCTTCAAATGTGCGTTCTGCAACCTGGCCAGGTGGGGCTTTTTCCATATCATAATCGGCCGCCATGCGGGTGTTTATCGGGCCGGGGTATACGCCTGCAACGAGTACACCGTCAGCGCTTAATTCCATTCTAAATCCCTGGGTCAGTGAATGAAGCGCGGCTTTGGTCGCAGAATAGGGGCCAAGGCCGAGAAAGCTGCTAATGCCTGCAATGGAGGACACATTTATAATGCATCCCTTGCTCTGCTTTAATGGGGCTAGCAAGGCCCGAATTAAATTAAGTGGGCCATAGTAGTTGGTTTCCATTTCCTGTCTGATAATGTCTGTGTCATTATCATCGCAAAAAAAACCACCATGAATTACACCGGCATTGTTAATGAGCAGGTCCAGTGATGTGACTTTTTCTTTTAATGCCTGTATGTGTTCTGCATGGGTAATGTCGAATAAAACGGCTTCAACTATGTCCGGATTAAGGGCATTCAGGCTTTCCAGGGTGCTGGCATCCCGTGCACAGGCATATACTTTTCTGGCTCCCTGCTTTATCAACGTTTCAACATAGGCCAGACCAATGCCTCTGTTTGAGCCGGTTACCAGGGCTGTTTTATCTTTTACGGTGAATGTGTTCATGTTCTGCTCTGTGGTGGTGGTTGGAGAGGCTAGTGTTATTCATTTGTGCAGTAATGTGAATAGACGTATTATGTATAGCATTTATTCAATAAAGGTATGAATATGAAGGAGAATGCGCATTTGCTGGCATATATGGATGTTTTTATTCAGGTTGCGGACAGTGGTAGTTTTTCTGAGGCGGCGCGGCGGCTGGGTGTTTCGCAACCTTCGGTTTCTCGGCAGATTGGTGCGCTGGAGGAAACACTGGGTATTCGTCTGTTGCAGCGCACTACACGACGCATGAGCCTGACGGAGGCAGGTGAGGTGTATTACCGCAAGGTTCGACAAATTCAACGGGATGTGATTGAGGCGAGTAATTCTATTTTGGCGTTTAAGGAAACGCCCTCTGGCCTGTTAAAAATTGGTGCACCTGTTGGCTGGACGGAAATTAAAATTGCCCCTTATCTGAGTGAATTTATGCGGGCTTATCCTGATATTGAGCTGGAAATTCAATGTACGGATACCATGCAGGATATTGTGGAGGATCGGCTGGATCTGGTGTTACGTGTGGCACCCTTGCTGGATAGCAGTTATGTGGCTCAGCCTCTGGGTAAGGTGGAACTGGTGGTGAGTGCGACTGAGCAGTATTTTAGTGAGAAGGGCAGGCCTGCATCGCCTGCGGAGATGGTGAAGCACAACTGCATTATGTTTGGTAATAATAATCAGTGGAGATTTCAGCGGGGTAGAACTGAGCAGCTTGTTCAGGTGAGGGGGCGAGTAAATACACAAATGGTCTCGGTGATGATTTCTATGGCATTGCAGCATATGGGTGTTATGTTACTGCCTGTGCAACTCATTAGAGAACCGCTGGCCAATGGTGAGCTGGTAGAAATTTTTGGAGATTATTCTGTTTGCTATGCGCAGCTGGGTGCGATGGATGTATTTGTGCTTTATTCTAACCGCAAGCACCTGCCGGCTAAAGTTAGAGCGTTTATTGATTTCTTCAGAGATAGAATGTAGGGAAGAAGCCGACTGTTTTTTAAAACCAGTAGTGAAATTTTTCACTATTTTAGTTAATATTGCGCTTTTTATCAAAGTGTCTCTTAGGGAGCCGAGTATTTATGAATAAAAGTATGCTAACCAATAGCTTTGCACTAATGGTGGTTATTGCGGGTTATATGCTGGAGCAGCCCGTGGTTTTAACGATTGGCCTGTTCGCGCTTTCTGGCGCAATAACCAACTGGATGGCCATTTACATGTTATTTGAGCGAGTGCCAGGGCTATATGGTTCGGGTGTGATTCCTGCACGGTTTGAAGATTTTAAGCTGGCTATTCGGAATTTGATGATGACGCAGTTTTTTACGGCTGAAAATATCGATCGGTTTTTGCAGAACACGGATAAAATAAGCGACTTTCAGCTAGCTCCGGTGATTGAGAAGGTGGATATGTCGCCAGCGTTTGATGCGCTGGTGAAGGTGATTCTGGAATCTTCTTTTGGCAGTATGCTGGGAATGTTTGGTGGGGAGGATGCGCTAAAACCTCTGAAGGAACCGTTTCTTAAAAGTATGCAGGCCTCGCTAATTGAAATAACGCAGGGGGAGGCGTTCCAGACACTGTTGATGGAGGAGCTGGAGCAGCCGGATGTGATGTCCGAGATACAGCAACAGATTGAAAATATTATTGAGAAACGCCTGGAGGAGTTAACGCCTCAGCTGGTGAAAGAAATTATTCAGGAAATGATTAAAAAGCACCTGGGCTGGCTGGTGGTCTGGGGTGGGGTGTTTGGTGGTTTAATTGGGCTGGGCTCGGCGTTGCTGCTAGCATGATGCATTTTTCAAACTGTGCAGCAGGGCCTGTTTTTGCGGTCATATACTATAAATAAGCCTTATCTGTTCACAGTTTGGAAGATACTATATAACTAAACTACTATAATAGAGACTAATTTGAAGCGGAGAATAAATATGCGTAAATTTACAGTGCCATTTGCTCTGGCCTTATCTGTCCTGTCAGGCGCTGCAAACGCCGATGCACTGGGCTTTTTTGTGGGTGGTGGTGTGTGGGATTATGATTCCACCGGCACATTTGGCTCAACCGGTGTGGGTGATAGTGTGATTGATGTGGAGTCTGATCTGGGCTTTGGCGGCCAGCAGGACGCTTATATGTGGGCGGCATTTGAACACTTTGTGCCCATTATCCCCAATATCCGTGTTGAGGCGGCGACGGTAGGCGATGCGGGATCGGTGAATGTCCAGGTGTTTGAAGGGGTTACGGTGAATGGGACAGCATCTGTTAATCTGGATACCGTGGACTTTATTTTATATTATCGTTTACTGGATAACTGGGTTAACCTTGATCTGGGGCTGAATATTCGCCAGCTGGATGGTGATTTTGTGCTTGATTCTCAGACCATTTCAATTTCAGAAACCGTTCCCATGTTGTATCTTGCGGCTCAGTTTGATTTGCCATTTTCCGGTTTTTCGCTGGGGGGTGATATTAATATCATTGAGTTTGATGGCAGTAAATATCAGGATGTTCGCCTGCGAGCGATGTATGAAATTGGAGTGATCGGTTTTGAAGCCGGCCTGAAAACAACTAAAATTGAGCTTGATGATGTGGGCGGCGTTAACTCTAATCTTGAATTTAGTGGCCTGATTGTAGGCGCTTTTTTGCACTTTTAATTACGAAATAAAAATAAACGAAGCGCAGGCTGGGGAAAGTGAATGGTGTGCAGGCTAACAATAACTGTAACTACTTACCCCCTTAAATATTTTTACCGCAGAGAACACAGAGAAAAGCTACAGGCTAAAAATAAAATCTCTGCGTCCTCTGAAGTGAATTGTTTTTTCTGCCTGTAAAGTTTTTTAATGCTATCTTCATTCGGGCTTTATTGGGGTTTAAAATTAACCCTGCTAATTTAAATGTAGAACCGTTGGGTTCCTGCGCCACCGCCAGCCTACGCATAAAAAACAGGTATTATATTTTCCAGGTTAAGAGCATAATCAATTAATAGATGCGCTCCTAAAACAACATATCGATATATTCTTCTCGCACTTTTCGGCTTAAATTTCGATCTATATTGTATTTAATATGCCGGTCTGTTTTACCTTCTCTTATTTCCTGTTCATTGAGTTCAATGCCCCACATGATTTTTATGCTATTGGGTAAAAACGAGTAGCGTACGTCCATTATAGTGTTTTTGTTTTCGGGGTTTAGTGCAAGATAATTATCTGAAAACCAGCGAAACCGCTCGATATCTTTTCGCTGCTGACTGTTTTCAGGCAACCAGGGGTAGTCGCGTCGGACGTTTAGCTTTTCAATGGATGACCCGTAATAATACTCGGTGCTCCAGAGCAGTTTGATGGCATCAACGTAGTATCTCCCCTTATATTCATAAATTGATTTCCACAGGTGACGATTGCCAAAACCAGGTTTTACATGGAGTCGTTCTATCTGGTGGCCCCGAAATTGTGCCAGCTCATAAGCGGCCGTTTCTGCACGATGGTTCTGTATCAGGCCTGTTGCCAGATAAATAATCGCCCAGGCGAATCCTGCACGGGCATAGTTAATTTTGTGTTTAAGCACCGCCAGGACTACCAGAAAAATTACCGGCAGGGTAAACAGGGGGTCAATAATTGAAACTGTATTCCAGGCTATACGGGCGTTTGAAAAGGGCCAGTACAATTGTGTGCCATAGGAGGTGCAGGCATCAAGCAGGCCATGTGTGGCATAGCCGAGAAAGGAAAAAATATAGACCTGTTTAAAGGATAATGCTGTTTTTAGCCATTTTGTCTGTAGCACGGCGTAAAAAACCAGTGCACAGATGAGCGCGCCAAAGGGAATAAAAAACAGGGAATGGGTGAACTGGCGGTGAAATTCCAGAAATAGCAGAGGGTCGTTGCTGGAGTATATAAGCACATCCAGATCAGGTGCCATACCCGCAAGCGCCCCTATGATCATTGCGCTCATTTGTGATGCTTTATTGCGGGTCAGTGACTGGGAGAGGCTGGCACCAAAACATGCCTGGGAGATGGGGTCCATTTTGCTCTGTTTATTTGTTATGAAAGCCTGAATTATAACCTGAATCAGTTATACATGGATATGCCAGAACGCTTGTAGATAAAATACTATCAGTACTTACCGGTTCATTAGTCTGTTTGTGGGAGATTTAATACTTAACTTTGCCACGCAGTGTTTTTGTCTGGCCTCGCTGTGTTTTTTTATTCAGGCGTTTTTGCTTTGAGGAACGGCTCGGTTTTGTTGGTTTTCGGGCCTTTTGAACGGTTGTCGCTCTGCGGATAAGCTCAACCAGCATCTGTTGCGCCAGTTGTCTGTTTTTTTCCTGGCTTCTATGCGTCTGTGCCTTAATAATGATAATGCCGTCCCTGGTCATATGATGGTCTGATAAGGCCAGTAGCTTCTCTTTGTAAATTGCCGGCAATGATGATGCCTGTATATTAAAACGTAAATGAATGGCCGTTGATACCTTATTAACGTTTTGTCCACCAGGCCCACTGGATCGAATGGCCTGCATCTCAACTTCAGAGCCGGGTATAACTACATTGTGAGAGATAAAAAGCATACGGGATAAAGCGCTCGCTCTATTGGTAGAGGTTTAAGTATGGCAGAATATCAGGCATTAATAGAGGTGTTCATATGCTGGCTTCTATAGTGCCTGACTTTTAAGGTAATCTTCATAAGTGCCTCGAAAATTAACAATACCCTGCGGTGTAAGTTCAAGAATGCGGGTGGCCAGTGATGATACAAATTCGCGGTCATGGCTTACAAAAATCAGTGTGCCGGGAAAGTTTTCCAGCGCCAGGTTAAGCGATTCAATCGATTCCATATCCAGGTGGTTGGTGGGCTCATCCATCAGTAGAATATTATTACGTTGCAGCATGAGTTTACCAAATAACATGCGCCCCTGCTCACCCCCTGAAATGACCTTAACCGATTTGTTAATATCATCCTGCGAAAATAACAGGCGGCCCAGTGTGCCGCGAATAACCTGTTCATCATCGTCTTTCTGGCCCCAGTAGCCCATCCAGTCGAGCAGTGTTTTATCATCTTCAAAGTCGGCGGCATGCTCCTGAGCGTAGTAGCCCAGCTGTGAATTCTCTGACCATTTTATCGTGCCTGAAGTGGGTTCCAGATCGCCCTGTAAACATCTTAGAAGCGTGGTTTTACCAATGCCATTGGGGCCGATAATGGCAACACGCTCTCCGACTTCGAGCATGAGATTAAAGTCGGAAAATAATGTTTTTTCAAAATGTTTTTCCAGACCTTCAACTTCCAGTGCATTTCTGTGAAGCTTTTTATCTTCTTCAAACTGGATATAGGGGGTCTGGCGGCTGGAGGGTTTGACCTCTTCGAGTTTTATTTTGTCGATCTGTTTTGCCCGTGAAGTAGCCTGTTTTGATTTTGAGGCATTGGCAGAGAAGCGACTTACAAAGGCTTTAAGCTCGGCGACCTGGGCTTTTTTCTTTGCGTTATTGGCGAGCAGGGTTTCCTGCACCTGGGTGGATGCCATCATGTATTCGTCGTAATTTCCCGGGTAAATGCGAATTTCACCATAATCCAGATCTGCCATGTGGGTACACACACTATTGAGGAAGTGGCGGTCGTGGGAAATAATAATCATGGTGCAGTTGCGCGCGTTTAATATACCTTCCAGCCAACGAATGGTGTTGATGTCCAGGTTATTGGTGGGCTCGTCGAGCAGCATAATATCGGGTTCAGAGAATAATACCTGTGCCAGTAATACACGTAGCTTCCAGCCAGGGGCTACATCTGCCATGGGGCCGTAATGCTGTTCGATGGGAATGTCAACGCCGAGCAGTAATTCACCCGCACGTGCTTCAGCGGTGTAGCCGTCCATTTCTGCAAATTCACCCTCCAGATCGCCCGCTCTAATGCCATCGGCTTCGCTCATTTCAGGGTTGGCGTAGATGGCATCTTTTTCGGATTTAACTGCCCACAGTGCTTCGTGGCCCATTAAAACGGTGTCGATTACACTGTACTCTTCATAGGCAAACTGATCCTGTTTCAGCTTGCCGATTCTTTCGTGCGGGTCTTTGGAAATATTACCTGAGGTCGGTTCCAGATCATTTCCCAGAATTTTCATAAAGGTTGATTTTCCGCAACCATTGGCACCGATCAGGCCATAACGGTTACCCACGGTAAATTTTACAGATACGTTTTCAAAGAGCGGTTTTGAGCCAAATTGTATAGTGATATTTGCAGTTGTTAACAATGTTTTAATTCCGTCATTATGGTTTTACCGAGTTGTGTTCTGTGCCTGGCTTTAATGTGCGGCTAAGCGGTATCTGTCGTGTTACGACGTGACCGGCTGCCTGGTCGACGCGGGTTCTTGCCGCCGGTATTGCGAGGTGAGGAGCTGTGGTTTCGGTTATTGCCTCTTCTACCTGTATTTTTCTGCTGCCGGCCCCTGCCGTTCTGAATCGGCTCGGCTTTTATGCCTGGGTCGGGCTCAAAACTGTCGATAACCACTTCAGGAATATCACGGTTTATGAGTCGCTCGATGTCTTTAAGTAGCTTCAGTTCATCAACACACACCAGCGACATAGCTTCACCTTCATTGCCTGCTCGACCGGTGCGGCCTATGCGGTGAACGTAGTCTTCGGCGATATTGGGTAGCTCATAGTTTACCACGTGGGGAAGCTGGTCGATGTCCAGCCCTCGTGCGGCAATATCGGTGGCCACCAGCACACGTATTTTACCGGATTTAAAATCGGCCAGCGCGCGGGTACGTGCTCCCTGACTTTTATTGCCGTGGATGGCGGCAGCCGTAATGCCATCGGTATTGAGTTGTTCAGACAGACGGTTTGCGCCGTGTTTGGTGCGATTAAATACCAGCACCTGTTTCCAGTTATTTGAACCGATAAGAAAGGAGAGCAATTCGCGTTTGCGTTTTTTATCAACCGGGTGAACCACCTGAGTGATCCGCTCTGAAGTGGTGTTGATACGTGCAACTTCAATCAGTATTGGGGAGTGGAGCAGACTGTTTGACAGCTTTTTTATGTCATCTGAAAAGGTGGCCGAGAATAGCAGTGTCTGCTTCTTTTTGGGTACCAGTGCCAATACCTTGCGGATATCATGGATAAACCCCATATCAAGCATGCGGTCGGCTTCGTCGAGCACCAGTATTTCCAGTTTTGAAAGGTCGATGGTTTTCTGGCTCACGTGATCGAGAAGCCTTCCAGGGGTTGCAACCAGCACATCAATGCCATTTCTTAACTGTTTTATCTGCGGGTTAATGCTCACGCCGCCAAAAATAACCGTTGATCTTAGTGGCAGGTGTTTGCCATAGGTGCTCACACTCTCTGCAACCTGTGCCGCCAGCTCGCGGGTGGGGGTGAGCACCAGTGCGCGAATGGGGCGTCGCCCCTGCGGTTTGCCGCCTTCCATTAGCCGGTGAAGCAGCGGTAGAGTGAAACCTGCTGTTTTACCTGTGCCGGTTTGTGCGCCCCCCATAATATCGCGGCCATCGAGAA
>UOFG01000107.1_pt1 | contig 10011 bp, 7 predicted proteins | sample 1988411 | NCBI WGS metagenome assembly UOFG01 (sample SAMEA4712194, study PRJEB27164) | hydrothermal vent metagenome | biome: marine basaltic hydrothermal vent biome; feature: marine hydrothermal vent; material: mineral | place: Pacific Ocean | collected 2011-06-14/2011-07-23 | depth 1689 m
CGTTCTGCTCGGCGGGGCTTAGAAATTGTGACCAGAAATCCAGCGGCACATGAATGGTGCGCAGGAAAGCCTGGGCTAATACCGGGCAAAAAAAGTCCATCAACTCGCCACCGGGATGAATGTCTTCACCCACATGGGTTGCGATCTGGTAGCTTGTGCGAAATATATCGCGGTAGAAAACGTAAGGAAACATAATCCCTGATACTTTAACTTTCTTATGGGTGCGTTATGGCATGGCTATCCTTGTGAAAGTGATTGTCGTGCGAGGTGATTGCAGTGCATTCCTGAACAGAGAGGCTACGCTAGTTTATGGTTATAACCTTGTCAATATGCGCGGTATCAATAACGGCGCTTAACGTGTGTTTTGGGTAAAAACAGGAAAAATTCCCGTGTGCTTATCAGTACCTGGTTATGTTCGATACTGAAAATCAAACACGATTTTAAAGTTATCGCTCGGTACCGGTACACTAATATCGGTATTGAACTGATCTTTACTGGAAAAGCAAATTGCAGGTTACCAAAAATACCTTTTCCAAAACTGTACTGAAAACCAAAGCCTGCGCCAATGAGTGTTGCGTTTATATCATCTGCATTGGTGAGGGCATTTTGAACACCGGTGCTGGCATTGATAAAAACAGGGATTGAATTTTCGGCTGAATATTGCGCAGCCTGAGTGCATTCGATTTAAACAGTTCAGGCGTATTAACCAGAAGGGTAACAGTGTCCGGTAAAGATCATAGATAGCTTGTCAAAACAGGCCTCAATTGCCGCTCATAAAGCTGCTCAGAGTCTTTTCGTATAAAATTCCCCCTCAGAAAGCGCGCAAGCCAATAGCACCTGATACATCACAATAGTGCTGGAGCTTTTTCTCATGCTTTTGTTGTTGAAGGTTTTTATCTTCATCCAGCCCGAGCTTGCCACTGGTTTTAACTAAAAATAGCCGTGTTAATAAACAGGTTACAATCTCCAGCATACCCTGTTGCTCAATACTGACAGAGCTTTTACCCCAGGCTTTACTGCTGGGCATATCATTATTATTTTGCCCATCACATCTGGCGGCACCGCCTTGCGTAGTGCACGTATGATGATTGCTGATTATTTTAAGATCTGTCAGAAAAAACTCAGCAATCGGCTTTGGGTGGCACGGCTCCTGTCTGTGGTTTCTTTTATGCTGACGGCAGTAGACTTTAATTTGCTATGGCGTTATTTCTCATGGGCAAATCAGTCAATGGCGATGATTACGCTCTGGATTGCTGCGGTGTACCTCTATTCACATAACAGAAACTACTGGATAGCACTCATCCCGCCTGTTTTATTACCACAACAACATTTACCTGTATTCTGAGTGCTTTTCTACCGCAAGGTAGCACTGAAGCATACTTTGAGTGCATTTGCTAAGGTTGCACCTGGCGCAGATACATGAGGCCCCAGGTTCGCCCAGAGCTTGCCGGGCATATTGCTGCTCTCTGGAATATGCACTGCATTATGCACCATTGATCTGAAGTTGCTGATTTTATAGCTATACTCAATTTAAAGGCTGTTAGCATGGGTGATAACAGGCAGGTGTAAAACGCGTGGTACTGGATATATCTATGATTTTTAGAGCAGATACAGACAAGGGTATGATTTTTTTTTCCTCTTATCTCATTTTAACAATCCTGTGTGTGCTGGTTTCAACTACAGCGGGTGCAGAGCACCTGCACGGCCCTGCGTTCACCAGCCCGGATCATATTGCGCCGGTGCCAGAAGGCTGGGCTAATCGCCCGCTGAAGCGTAATCAGGCAGATATCAATGCAGATTTAGTAGTGAGCCTGGGGCAGCAAAGCTGGCCGATACTGCATGAAATTATCGTAGAGTATGCCCGTGTAAAAAAGTTGAATATTGTTGTTAAGCAGGGTACGTGCGGCATTACGGCGGGGCGGTTATTGAAAAAAAGTGTTGATGTGGGAGCTTACTGCTGCCCACCCGGCGAAAACGATCGCCTGCCCGGCGTTGAATTCCATTCTTTGGGAATTTCCCCTATCGCACTGATTGTGCATCCGGATAATCCGCTGACAGGGGTGAGCACAGCACAGGCAAGAGAGATATTTCAGGGGCAGATAAGCCGCTGGAAGGAGCTGAAGAGCCACCAGAAAGGCCTGCCCCACAGGTTAATACAGCCTGTGGCCAGGCTGCACTGCAAAATACGCCCCGGTCACTGGCGGTTGCTGCTGGATAATGAAGATCTTTTTAGTCCACGCCTGTTTGAAGTGGGCGTAATACCTGACATGATTTCCCAGGTGGCGCGAAACACGGGTGCAATCGGCATGGAAGTGCCCTCAATGATGGAATATCACCGCGCCAAAGGCGAAGTGCGTATGCTTAAAATAGATGGGCATGATCCTCGGGATATGGACTATGTGCGCTCTGGTGGGTATCCCCTGTATCGCACCTACCACCTCACTACATGGAAGCAGGATAGCAGAGCAAATCGTCTGGCACGTGAACTGGTGAGCTGGCTACAGTCACATATCGAGAAAATACATCAGGATATCAGCTTTGTGCCGCCCTCAGAACTCAAAGCAGCTGGCTGGAAATTTCGAGGCGATGAGCTTATTGGAGAGCCTTCAGGATCTGATTTTGATAAGCACTGATAGAAAATCCATCAGGCAAAATACCCGAAAAGGCGATCGGGTGGACGATAGAAACACAGGGTCGATGTTACGCCGTTGTACGCTAACAACTCAGATGTTTATCTTAACAGCTGTAGCAGGCTTACTTGTATGGGGCACGATGGATTTGTATCAGTCTCATGTGCTGGAAGATATTTTTCGCAGTAAACTTGCTGAACGCTTCAGCAATGAAGCAGAAAATCAGCGTATTCGCTTCGATCGCTACATTAAGGCACACCACCAGGCGGTTAAACTGTTTATTAGTAGCTCCCGCTTAAAGTTCCATGTTGCCCAGAATGACTGGCTAGTAAAAAAAACAGTCAAGGTATATCGACGGCCCCCCCCCTGGTTGCCACCGCTGTCTGTAATCCGAAATTTCGTGCAGCCACGTTATCTATTGTTACTGGATAACAGTGGGCAGCTACGAGAAATTTATCAGAGCACCGAGAAGCCACCCCCTGATATTTTAATGCACCCTGATCGCATGTTGCTGAACCTTAGCCATAACCAGGGTTTTCTGACGCAAATAAACAATACACCTTACCTGATAGCATCGGCGAATATCACAGACAACAAAAAACGGCCTGCTGGCATTATGATGCTGGCAACACCGCTTGATGAAGCGTTTTTAATTGCATCGCAGGGTTCGATACTGGATGAGGCACACGTCATTGCGTTGCTAGCTGAAAATCAGCCAGCCATTCTGGTTAGCAGCAACACATCACGGGTTGTGCCTGGAACACGCATCGATGAACTTGAGGCGCGTTATCTTGCAACAGGTCAGGGTTTTTTTGACTACGGTGCCACCGATACACTGATTGAGCTTGTCTCGTTTGTATCAACCGAGGAGGTGCGCCAGCTTACCGAGGAGGTGCTTACAGAAGATCGCAGAATACTGGGTTTCACGGCAGTGGCCTTTGTGAGTGTTTTTGTACTGATTACCTGGTTGTTAACGCGCAGAATTACAGGGCTTACGGCAAGGGTAGTTACGTTTTCAAAAGGCATAAATATAAAGCATCCCACTCATGAGAGAGGCGATGAGCTGGCAATACTGGAGGATAATTTTCATCGGTTGGTTGAAGCTGTTTACAAGGAGACAGCGGCACTTGAATATCAGGCAATGCATGATTCACTCACAGAGTTACCGAATCGAAAACTCATTCATAATCGCTTGCAGCAGGAACTGTTACGCATGGAAGATAACGGTAAACCACTGGTGTTGATTGTGAGTGACCTGAATCATTTCAAGGAAATTAATGACACCCTGGGACATCATATTGGTGATTTGATTCTGCAACAGTCAGCCGTGCGGTTATATGAGGTATTTAGAAAATCAGACAGCGTAGCGCGCCTGGGAGGCGATGAATTCGGTATTCTTTTGCCCGAAACTAACCTTGATCAGGCTATTCATTTAGTTGTGCGTGTTGTGCAACAGTTCAATCAGCCATTTATTATTGAAGGCCAGACACTGAGCGTTGGCATCAGCATGGGGCTGGTTGAGTGCCCTGCGCATGGAGATGATATAAATCTGCTTATGCAACATGCCGATGTTGCAATGTATGTTGCCAAGCGATCACATTGTGGTTATTCCGTATATGAGCCTGATGAAGATACACATAATGTTGGTAAGCTGGCTTTAATGAGCGAGTTTCAGGAAGCCATTGTAAAGCACCGGCTTGAGTTATCTTATCAGCCAAAAATAAACATAATAAACAACACCGTTATTGGCGTTGAGGCACTATTGCGCTGGAATCATCCACAACGCGGTTATATAGACCCTGAAGAGTTTATACCGTTAGCGGAGCAAACAGGGCTCATTAAAGCGCTAACAGACTGGGTACTCGAAGAGGCGATCCATCAGTGTGCTATATGGAATAAGGAGGGGCTAAATCTAAGTGTGGCAATTAATCTGTCGGTGCATAATTTACATGACATAACATTGCTGGAAAAAATCAGAAAATTAATTTCTGAAAAAGAGTTCCCCGCACCGTTGATTACGCTTGAACTCACAGAAAGTGACATAATGACAGATCCCAAGCGTGCACGAAAAACACTTCAGCAGATGAGCGATATGGGTATCAGGCTATCCATTGATGATTTCGGCACGGGCTATTCATCACTAAGCTATCTTAAACAGTTGCCAGTAGATGAAATAAAAATCGACCGATCATTTGTTATGGAAATGAATGAGGACGAAGATGATGCCGCCATTGTAAGAGCGACAATTGACCTGGCGCATAATATGGGATTGAGTGTTGTTGCAGAAGGCGTGCAGGATCATGAAACGCTGGAATCACTTAAAGTGCTGGACTGCGATGTAGCACAGGGGTTCTATATAAGCAAACCGTTGAAAACAGAGGGTTTTGTCGACTGGATTAAACACTACAATAAAACACAGGGATGATGAGGCTAGATTAAAAACAGCGGATCATTACCCAGGCTGTGTCATAACGGTACTTCAGCCTGAATTAGTCAGTTGAGCATCCAGATTAATGCGCAGTTGCACTTTCAGGCATTAATCCCGCAGAAGCATGCGAGTAATATAAGATGTTTTATAAAGCCTTTTCGGGATTTGACCTGCAATTTTAGCATGCAGCTCGGGCAGTTTAGACCAGTGCACACCCTGTTTGTGGTGGTGCGCGGTGTGGTAGCCCAGGTTGCCGGTGAAGAAGTTATAAAGTGGGCTGAGGTTGTTATGCGATGCTTCAAATTCTTCCTGTGTATCAAGCCCGGAGTGATGACCATAGGTAACGAAGGCCGTAAATAGCAGGCTGGTGATCATCGGCAGCGCAAAGAGAAACAGCCCTGCCAGAGGGTTGTACCAGAGCAGAGTAGCAACAAAAACAAATGTGATGACGCTGTAAGTAAGAAACAGTTTTTGCTGCTTAGGATGTTTTTTGCCAACCGTGTAGCCTCGGCTGTAAGCGGTGAGTGCAACATTGAATGTGTATTCAAGCACACCCATTGTTTCCCCGTTTTTTCTTTTCCATCGACTTTCATCTTTCTGCTGGTCGAGAAAATTCAAATGGTGTCCCAGCACATGGTGTAGTCGCCACAGGTGGGTGGTAACACCGGTGTGCAGAGCATACACCAGCTCCATGCTGCGATTGAGAAAGGCATTTCGAAAGGTGAATATGTGCTGGTGGTGGTGATTCCATGCGCAGATAGTGCCTTTGGGCAATATCATGACCAGATAGTAAGTGAACAGTACCAGGGTGTTATTTACAGTGAAGTACAGAATAAAGTCGAGGGCGGTTAAGAATAATATGATCAGTACAGGCCAGCGATCTTCTTTGTGCCTGAATGTGCCCACGTGTTTGTGGGTGTTCGTTGCCCCGCTCATGTACTTACTGCCTCAATATAACTCAATATGGTGGAATCGCTGCGCAGTATACCACCGACACTTCGTGACTTCAGTAGTTTAGGTTTTTATGCGCCGCTATTTGATTGCTGTCAAGCTTAAAGCTGGAAAAATCAGCGCTAATCAGGCTGAATGTTGCTGCCTGCGCCATTCATATAAACATATGGCCAGTGCATGGCTAATGTTCATTGAGCCGTTTGTGCCAAACATGGGCAGGTGAATGGCGCTGTGGCAAAGCGCGAGCGCTTCCTCTCGTATGCCTGTCGCTTCATGGCCAAGTAAAATGGCATCACAATGGCTTATCCGGGTTTCATATATATTTTCAGATCGATCGGTAATTTCCAGTGCGAAGAGGGCTTTGTAGTCGGAGTGATGTTGTTTTATGTGCTGTAAGCTACATTTCTCTATCGATATGTATTTTTCGGTGCTTCTGGCAATTTTTGAGAGTTTTTTATTTTCCAGGTCGAGTTTACTGTCGAGCAATATAATTTTTTTACTGCCTGCAGCATCTGCAATTCTGAGTATGGAGCCAAGATTTTCAGGTGTTTGCAGGCCGTCGCAGATGATGGTTGGGGCATGTCTGTGCGCGCTGCTTTGCACATTGTTTTTCTGTCGTGTGTAAAGTGCCTGTCCGGTTATCTGCTTACCTGCATTCATTTTATTCTGTGCCGTCATTGTTTTTTCTTCACGATTATCGATGTTTTTTCGATACAATTGTTCGCTATAAGCGGTGATATCCAGAACCCGTGCAATCATGGGTAGAATGGGGGTTAGAGAAACCCGGAGAAAAAAAGACTGCTTTTCAGGTGCATAACATAGGATAATGTGTTTTTTACAATGAGCGCGAGTATAGCAATGCCAGCAATGCGAAGCAGGACTTTATCCGTATCTTTATGCAGGGTTTCATTTTATGTGCTGTTGATTGCGGGCGGGCTGGCGGGCTGTGGTAAAACCGGGCCGCTTTATCTACCCGATGAGCAGACGAGCGCTTTGTCGGGAGATATACCCGTAGCCGCAGACTATACGATTTTAAACAACAAGAGTTAATGATTAAGATTTTAACGTTATGGATCATTTTGAATACAGAAATAATCAGCTGTGTGCTGAAGGTATAAAGCTGGCAGATCTTGCTACACAGTATGGTACACCGGCCTATGTGTACTCACGCGCTACGTTTGAGCGCCACTGGCAGGCATTCGACCAGGCGTTTGGCGCGCACCCTCATCTGGTGTGCTATGCGGTGAAGGCCAATTCAAATATTGCCGTGCTGAACTTGCTGGCAGGCATGGGCTCGGGCTTTGATGTTGTGTCTCTGGGTGAGCTTGAGCGGGTACTCAGGGCCGGTGGGGATGCCTCAAAGGTGGTATTTTCGGGTGTGGGTAAAAAGTCGGCTGAAATTCGCCGGGCACTTGAGGTGGGAATTCGTTGTTTTAATGTGGAATCGCTAGCCGAGCTACAGGCGATTGATGAAATTGCGGCGGATATGGGAAAAGTGGCCCCGGTGTCCCTGCGAGTGAACCCCAATGTGGATGCAGGCACACACCCGTATATTTCTACGGGATTAAAAGAGAATAAATTCGGTATTGCCCATGAAGATGCACTGGCGGCTTATCAGCAGGCACAGGCCATGAAACATGTGGCGGTGCGAGGTATTGACTGCCATATTGGCTCGCAGTTAACCGAGATAGAGCCATTTGTTGATGCGCTGGAGCGAGTGCTGTCGCTGGTTGATGAGCTTAAAGCACAGGGCATCGAGTTGCAGCACCTGGATCTGGGCGGTGGCCTGGGGATTTGTTATCGAGATGAGGTGCCGCCTCAGCCGGCGGAGCAAATTGCCGCATTACTGGCGGGTCTGGGGGATCGAGGTGCTGAGATTTTAATTGAGCCGGGTCGGGCAATTGCAGGCAATGCAGGTGTGTTGCTAACCGAAGTGCTGTATTTGAAACACAACGAGGGCAAAAACTTTGCGATTATTGATGCAGCAATGAATGATTTAGTGCGCCCGGCACTTTATGGCGCATGGCAGGATATTGTGCCTGTGCAACCCCGCGAAGGTGAGAACAGGGTGTATGATGTGGTGGGGCCGGTGTGTGAAACCGGCGACTTCCTTGGAAAAGAGCGTGCTTTGAATTTACAGGCGGGGGATGTGCTGGCGGTAAAATCTGCGGGGGCGTATGGGTATACTATGAGCTCTAATTACAATACGCGACCTCGCGCAGTGGAGATTATGGTGGATGGCGAGCAGATACACGTGATTCGGGCGCGTGAGACACTCGATCAGCTATTGCAGGGCGAACGCCTTTTGCCCACAGGTTAATGCCAGTAAGTTAAGCTATAAGGCTTTGATTACACTCTAAAAAGGACCTTTTTATAAAGTCTTTGCTCCCGGGTCGTTAGTCCGGCATTCTTCAGATTTTTCTTCAGCATTTAAGAAATAAATGAATTACAGAATGAATCACAGATGGGCTTATAAACCCAGAAAACAACAGATATCGGTTACAACCCGTATATTTAAGAGTCCCCGGGAGTACAGTAGTTTGACTAAAGACTAACGGCTTTTTGGTGTGTTATGCTCTGTTTATGAAAATTAATTTCACAAAAATGCACGGTCTGGGCAATGATTTTGTGGTAATCGATGCGATAAATCAGTCGATTAACCTGAATGCCGAGCAGATTCGTTATATCGCGGATCGCCACTTTGGCGTGGGTTGCGACCAGCTATTGCTGGTAGAAAAATCAACCATCAGAGATGCTGAATTTCGCTACCGTATTTTTAATGCCGATGGCGCTGAAGTGCAGCAATGCGGAAACGGCGCTCGTTGCTTTGCTCGATTTGTGCTTGACCAGGGGCTTACAGAACGTACAGAAATTCCGGTGGAAACCGCCTCAGGACTGATTGTGCTTGCATTGCAGAGCAATGGCGAGGTTACGGTGAATATGGGTGTGCCACAGTTTGCACCTGAAAGCCTGCCATTTGAGGCTGCGTCTCGTGCCCTGAACTATGAGTTGCAAACCAGTAAAGGCCTGCTGGTGGTGGGAGCGGTTTCTATGGGAAACCCTCATGTGGTGCTGGAAGTGGAGGATATTGATACAGCACCGGTGGCATCTCTGGGAGCAGAAATTGAGCAGCACCCACGCTTTCCCGAAAGGGTCAATGCAGGCTTTATGCAAATTATCTCGCCTGAGGCAATCCGGTTGCGGGTTTATGAGCGAGGAGCAGCTGAAACACTGGCCTGTGGTACGGGTGCCTGTGCGGCTGTAGCGGTAGGTAAATTACAGGGTAAACTTGCGGATGTGGTAAAAGTCAGTTTACCTGGAGGCGAGCTTGTTATACGCTGGAAGACAGAAAGCGAACCATTATATATGACTGGGCCGGCAAGCCATGTCTTTGAAGGAGCGATTATACTGTGACAAATCAGGTTAACGAACAGAAAAAAGATGCTGAACTACCCGGTGAGCATCAGGTGGTGGACTATCTTATCTCCCACCCGGAGTTCTTTATGGATAACGCCCTGTTGCTGCACAACCTGGAAATACCCCATGAGTCAGGCGGGGCGATTTCTCTGGTTGAGCGACAGGTAGCCCTGCTGAGGGACAAAAATCAGCATTTTGAAGATCGACTGCGAGAAATGGTGGATGCTGTGCATGATAACCAGCGCCTGCATGATAGCCTGCATCGTCTGTCGATTAATTTATTTGCGACAGACTGCCTGGACGATATTCTGGGTGTTGTTGATGATGAACTAAGGCATAAACTCGGCACGGATTTTGTTTACTTTCGCCTGACCAGTGACGCAGTTTTAGCCAGCAGTGAGCAGGGCAAAGCACGGGGGCATACCCATGTGCCGCGAGATGATGAGGTGCTGGCACTTTTTGATGCGCTGATTGAGACAAAGCAGATTCAGTGCGGTCTGTTTAGCGATGAGCAGGTTCGCCAGTTGTTTATGGAAGATGCAGCAGAGGTGGCTTCGATGGCCGTTATTCCGATATCCGATGCAG
>UOFG01000197.1_pt1 | contig 9929 bp, 5 predicted proteins | sample 1988411 | NCBI WGS metagenome assembly UOFG01 (sample SAMEA4712194, study PRJEB27164) | hydrothermal vent metagenome | biome: marine basaltic hydrothermal vent biome; feature: marine hydrothermal vent; material: mineral | place: Pacific Ocean | collected 2011-06-14/2011-07-23 | depth 1689 m
GCTATTTCCTCCCTGCCCCTGGAGACGGCTTTATCAAAACCCGCATTAATTAACCGGTCCGCACGATCTTCATTGCCAAGGGTATGGCGCTTTTCATTCAGAATATCTATCGCCCAGGGCTGTGTAGTGGCAAAGTCCGGGCCGTGTAACAGTTGCAGCGATAACCAGCCGAGCGTGGCCTGCTCTGAGAAAAAACCATGTTCGGTGGCACGGCCCAGACCTTCACGAATAAACCGGTCTCGGTCGGTAATCTGCAAATACTGAAAATCATCCTCAAAATGTTTTTCCAGATAGGCTCGAAACGCGGGGATGCGCTGCTCCAGGCGGCGCAGTTCCATAGCTTTCAGGTGCTTATCGCGCATAATAAAAAGCCTGTTTCTACCCGGCGTATTATGCGTATCAGCCAGTACAGGTGCATTATAGATACGCGCCGAGCCATCGGCCTGCGGCAGGAGCAAACGGCAAACAGGGCCAAAGAAAACAGCCTGCTCCGCAGGGCTGGAAACATCGAGAAAAGCATCGATTAAACGCGGGTCAAAAAAACGGAACACGGCGGGCATCTGATCAGGCAGCTCAACACGGTACCAGCGCCGCCAGTGTTCTAGCAGTACACTGAACGCCAGCTCGGGATCACGCAGTTGTAGAAACAGGCCCCAGTCTGGCGCGGGTGCATCATCTCCCTGCTGCCAGATATCGCGGTTCAGAAACCGCCAGAAACGCGCTGAGACTTTTAACAGGTGTGGCACGGCATCTTCAGTAACAAGTTCTGAGACATTCAGATCTGGCACCGGGCTGGAACAGGTTACTTCGCTGGTTGATTCACTGGTTGATTCACTGGCTGATTCACTGGCCGAATCACTGACAAGCTCAGCGGCAAATCCCGAGACATCATTATGCGCGATGGCATCAACAATAACGTAGAGGCTGCCCTGTTCTACACAGGCTTCAAGTGCTTCATGGGTGCAGGTTTGTTTTTCCAGCGCCTCAACTGGCATCGCCCTTACCCTTTCCCCTGCCATGGACATCCACCGCAACATCTGCAACCCGTGGCTTTTCTGGCTCCTGGGGCTGGGAGGACGGCACTATTTCGGCAACACCGGCGCTGCCACCTTCATTGATTTTTACTTTTTTACCCACAATGGTAACGCCGGAGGCATCGATTTTAATAAATCCACCCGGCGCTTTTATGGTAATTTCTCTTTCGCCCTCATAAACCAGATTAGGCCCTTTATGGTAAAGCTCATTACCCACTTTTACTGAACGGGAGCGTTTAATATCAATCCCTTCAGAGCCCATAACATCACGGGTGCGCGAGCCCTTGATTCTGTGCATTTCGCCACCATTAACGGTGCGCATCACGTTTTGTCCGATCTTTTGCACATAGTCTCTGACGATACCCAGATAGCTGGAGCTTTGCACTTCTTCAATGCGATCTTTACCGATAACGGTGTGGTGATCACGTTTGGTGATTTCATACTGATCTTTTTCTACGGTTTTGTGGCGGTCATTAAAAATATGCTCGCGCCGGTCATTTTTTACCTGAATATCGTGATCTTTCTCGGCATGAACAAAAATGTGTTCATCGCCTTTTCTATCCTCAAAGCGCATTTCGTTGAAATTTGCTGCACTGGCCCCCTTGCTTGAGCGGGTTCTTACACCGCTTTGCGTTTTATTGGCGGGTAGATTATAAGGCGGCATCTGATAGGCGTTATAGACACTGCCGGTAATTAACGGCCGATCGGGATCACCTTCCAGAAAGGTAATTAACACTTCCTGACCGATGCGCGGAACATAGACAGCCCCCCATTTATTACCCGCAAAGCTTTGAGCAACACGAATCCAGCAGGAACTCATTTCATTGTTTTCACCGACTCTGTCCCAGTGAAACTGAACCTTTACACGCCCATATTCGTCAGTATAAATCTCTTCACCTTTGGGACCAACAACCACCGCGGTCTGGGTGCTATGAATAGTGCGTTTGGGGTGGCTAACCGGTGGGCGGAAGGCGGTCTCGGCAGGAATGCAGGTAAAGGTATTGCGGTAGTAGCTGTGTTCTGGCTTATTATCATGGATATAAGAAGCATCAGACGCTTCATGCTTAATTGTGGTAATCGCATAGGAGCGACCCACCTCAGACTTGTCGACGTGTTTTTTAACCTTGAAGGTGCCACTCGCTTTTAACGTGCGACAAGCACTATCACACTCAATGGTTTCATGAGACATCTCTTCCATCTGCATACGCAATAGCGTCAATTTGTCCCCGCCAGAGGTGTCGCTATACTGCCCCGGATAACCATACTGCTGATATTTTTTTTCGGCAAAGACGGCATCAAGCAGTGTCGATACCTGGGTGTTTAAACTGGCGCGTGGGGTTTCAAAATTATAGTCATTCTGCGCCCATTGCCCACTGCGATAGCGATACTGGTGGTTCCAGCGACTGATATGGTCCTGTTTCAGAGAGCCGGTTTGCACCTCAATCTCAGCTTCCGAGCAGGGCTTGTAGGAGATAACACTGTCGGCCAGTATCAGTGTGTGTTTTGCGCTTTGATGCTCGAAGAAATAATAAATACCTTCCTCTTCCATTAATCGACTGACAAAGGCAAAGTCGGTTTCACCGTATTGAACACAGTAAATGCGTGTCGGATACGTCGCGTTAATACGCAATTCAAAATCGTTAAAGCCCAGATTTTTAAAAACAGATTCAATAATTTCAGGTACGGTTTTATGCTGAAAAATACGACAGTCTGAACGACGCTGAAAAAACCATAACCAGGGCACTACAACAGCGCTATAACGTCGTAATCGCAGGTCGGCCTGCAGCTGCTGATTAAACTCCACCACATAACCATGAAAGTAGCGCATGGAGGTTTCATTTTCTTTTAGAGAAAGCGTCACCTGCTGGCCGATCAGCTCCTGTGCCCTGATATCATGTCGCTCCGACAACAGGGCCAGCTCAAAATTAAACAAACCAGAAATAAATTCATTGCCTTTGAACGACTCCAGAAGCAGAACATCCTGGCCTAACGGAGTGTCGATAGAAATATGTCGAGAAGTTTGTGTGAAATCCATTCAAGTACAGTACTTTTTATTTATTTTAAACTGTTAATCGAGACATCGAGTGACTGGAAATTCTAATAGAATACTTACACACATGTCAAGCTTTTATATTTTTGTAAGCTCAACGTAACCCGGTCGAGTATAGAACTATTGGAGTTTTCAGACAATTTTTCTCCATCAGGACAATGGATTACAGTATTATCTGCTCAAAATTCCGGGCAAATTTAACCCCGGGCAGACTTAATTTTTTATCTGACACCGCTAACTCTTTCTCTCTGTCCTGTTTACACCTGTTACTAACAGGTCGACTGGAAAGGATACCCGTTATTCGAACACGCCAGCCGCAGGGATGCAGATGCCGAGCCTACAGGGATGGCTTTACGGTGTATTTTGAATAATCGGTATCCTTGTTCTACCGACTCATTAGCAATACTTAACTTGCTGGTACTGGGCTCGAGACCATCGCAGCACTCAGCAACTCACGTGTATACTGTTGCCTGGGCTGTGTGAAAATCTGCTCTGCAGCACCCTCTTCAACTACTTTTCCCTGACGCATGACCATAACCCGATGTGAAATCGAACGTATCACATTCAGATCATGGCTAATAAACAGATAGCTTAAATCGTGTTTTTTCTGCAAACTGGCCAGTAATTCAAGCACCTGCTTCTGCACCGAAACATCCAGCGCACTGGTTGGCTCATCCAGCAATATTAGTTCAGGTTCCAGTATTACGACGCGAGCAATCGCTATGCGTTGCCGCTGCCCACCTGAGAACTCATGCGGATAGCGCCATAGCGATGACTCATCAAGATCAACTTCACGTAATATCTGCTTAATTTTTTGCAGCCGCCGTTCCGCACTGAACTCAGGGAAGTGAATTTGCAGGCCTTCACCAATAATTTGCTCAACCGTCATACGGGGCGATAATGATGAGAACGGGTCCTGAAATACCACCTGAAAAAATTTCCTCATGGGCCTGATTGATGCCTCGGTTAAATTATCCAGCCTTTTTCCATTAAAGCATATTTCACCAGCTGAGTTTTGCAGGCGCAACAGCGCCATGCCCAACGTAGTTTTGCCCGAACCTGATTCACCAACAATGCCCAGTGTTTCACCTTTTGAAAGATGGATATCAACCTGATCAACCGCTTTTACTTCGCCGATTTTGCGTTTGAAAAAACCTTTTGTTACTGGAAAATAAACCCGTATATCTTTGCCCTGCAACAGCGGTTGCAGGTCTGTGACTTTTTGATCCAGATGCTGCACGGGTTGTGATGCAAGCAGTTGTTGTGTGTATGAATGCTGCGGATTTTTAAAAATTTCTTCTGTCTGGTTTTGTTCAACTATTTCGCCCTGATTCATAACACAGACATAATCGGAATAATGTTCTACCAGATTAAGATCGTGAGTAATTAACAGCACAGACATATTAAATTCCACCTGCAAATTTTTAAGCAATTCGAGTATCTGTTTCTGAATGGTAACATCCAGCGCAGTGGTTGGCTCATCGGCAATCAGCAGTTTAGGTTTACACGACAGGGCCATTGCAATCATTACCCGTTGGCGCTGCCCACCCGACATCATATGAGGAAAACTATGAATATGGCGCTGGGGGTCTGCTATACCCACTCGATCGAGCAACTCAATACTGAGTTTTAATGCCTTTTCACGGCTTAACTTCTGGTGCAGCATAATCACTTCGGTCATTTGTCTGGACACCGGGTAAACAGGATTCAATGAGGTCATTGGTTCCTGAAAAATCATTGCAATATCACGCCCTCGAATACTTCGCAACTCGCGCTCCGAGCAGGTCAGTAGATTTTTTTGCTGATAGCTGATTCTCCCGCTGGGATAATTCACATGCGATGATTCATGCAAATTTAAAATCGACAGTGCGGTCACCGATTTCCCCGAACCCGACTCACCTACCAGCGCAATATTGCTGCCCTCAGGAATATCAAAACTGATATGTTTCACCGCCTGAATGCGCACATCGGCAATTTTAAATTCAACGCTAAGATCTTTAATACTAATGAGTATATTATTATCCATACTTTATCTTTAAGTTATGCTCTTCGAGTGTCCAGTGCTTCGCGCACCGCTTCACCAATAAATATCAGCATCATTAATGCCCCTACCAGTACACCAAACGTGGTGAAGGATAGCCACCAGGCCGAAATATTTTCTTTACCCTGGGATAACAGCTCTCCCAGACTGGGAGTATCCGGTGGTACCCCCAGCCCCAGATAATCCAGACTGGTTAAGGCCAGTATGGCACCGGATATTCTAAAGGGCATAAAGGTAATAACCGGTGTCAGGCTGTTGGGCAGTAAATGTCGAAGCATAATCCCCCGATCACTTAAACCCAGGGCGCGCGCAGATTTCACATAATCCAGATTGCGCCCCTTAAGAAACTCAGCCCGCACATAATCAGACAGCCCCATCCAGCCAAACATCGATAATAAAACAATGAGTAGCCAGATACTCGGCTGAAATATTGAAGCAAATATAATCAGTAAATATAGCTCGGGCATAGAGCCCCAGACTTCGATAAATCGCTGAAACACCAAATCTGTGCGGCCACCAAAATACCCCTGAACCATACCGGCAACAATACCGATAGCTGTGCCAATAATGGTGAGCACAATTGCAAATAAAATAGACAGACGAAAACCATAAATCAGTCGCGCCAGTACATCACGCCCCCTGTCATCTGTACCCAGCACATTAAATTCAGAGGGGGGTGCGGGATTAGGCAACTCGGAGTCATAACTAATTGTCGTATGATCAAACGCATTCAGCGGCTCCAGCATCCAGTTGCCATTGCGGGTTAATATATCTCTTACGTAGGTGTCCTGATAATCTGCTTCGGTTTCAAAATCACCGCCAAAATCCGTTTCTTTATAGAATTTAAAAACGGGAAAATAATACTCTTCCTGGTAATGAACCACCAGCGGTTTATCATTGCTGATCAACTCTGCAAACAGACTCAGTATAAAAATAACTGAGAATAGCCACAGACTATAATAACCTCGTCGATTGGCCTTAAAGCGCAACCAGCTGCGCATATTGGGAGAGAGGTGAGTTGAATTTGAGTTGGGTGTTTGCATATTTTTCAACTCGTTTTATCGACAGAATCAAACTGAATTCTTGGATCAATCATTACATAGCTGATATCTGCCAGCAATTTAGCCAGCAGGCCCAGAATAGTATAAAAAAACAGGCTTCCCAGAACCACCGGATAATCCCGCTTTAAAATGGACTCATAGGATAACAACCCCAGACCATCAAGCGAGAAGATTGTTTCTATCAACAGGCTTCCAGTAAAAAAAATAGCGATAAATGCGCCAGGAAACCCCGTAACTAATGGAATCATCGCATTACGAAAAACATGATGATAAAGCACGGTTGATTCATCCAGCCCTTTTGCACGTGCCGTCAGCACATACTGTTTTCTTATCTCCTCAAGAAAACTATTTTTAGTCAGCATGGTTAGCACCGCAAAACTGCTAATTGTGGTTGCGATCACAGGCAACACCATGTGCCACAGGTAATCGGTAATTTGCTGGTACCAGGGTAGCTCATCCCAGTTATCAGAGGTTAGCCCCTTGAGCGGAAAAACATCAAAAAAGCTCCCGCCCCCCAGCAGAACCAGCAATGCAAGGCCCAGAACAAACCCGGGTATCGCATATCCGGTTAATACAACGGTGCTGGTAATCACATCAAATTTTGTTCCATCACGCACCGCTTTTCTGATACCCAGTGGAATACAGGTGAGATATACAATAAAAAACGACCAGGCACCCAGGCTAATTGATACCGGTAATTTGGAAATAATAAGCTCCATCACCGATTTATTATGAAAGTAGCTTTCGCCCAGATCAAACTGAATATAGCGCCACATCATCTCATAAAACCGTTGCAAGGGGGGCTTGTCAAAGCCATACAGCGCATTTAGCTTATCAATCTGCTCCTGAGCCATGCCTTTATCCCCCTGATACAGGCCGGAAGCACTGCTACTCACCTCTCCACCGCCGGCATCACTGCCTTCAAGCTGGCCAATCAACTGCTCAACGGGCCCACCGGGCACAAACTGAGTCACGCTAAACGTCACCAGCATCACCCCAAGCAGTGTCGGCAACATCAGCAATATACGCTTTAAAATATAACTGGACATATAATTTAACCTTTAGCCCACCAGCTTGATAACATCCAGGACTCCACGCTGTAGTACAGGGGAAGTTTATCTGGCCGATTAAATTTATCCCAGTAGGCTATTCTGTGGGTATTGATATACCAGTTGGGTACCAGATAATTACCATTTAACAAAACACGATCCAGGGCTCGACAGGCAACAACCAGGTTTTCCCGACTGGTAGCAGAAATAACCGCTTCGACCAGTGCATCAACAACCGGATCTTTTATGCCCATCAGATTTCTTGAGCCTTCTTTATCCACGGCAGCTGAATGAAACCGATTTCGCAGCTCATTGCCTGGCGACATTGAGCCGGAAAAACTACCCACCACCATATCGTAATCGAAGGTGCGTAATCGCCGAATATAAAGCGAGCGATCCACCGTGCGATATTTCATTTCAATACCCAGCTTTGCCAGATTGCGTGCAAACGGTGCGAGTATTCTATCCATCCCTTTCTGTGCCAGCAATACCTTAAACTTTACAGGTTGATCTTTTTTATCAACCAGCACGCCATTAACTACCCGCCAGCCACCCTGCGACAATAGATCCCGCGCGAGGCGCAGGTTACTGCGTAATGAACCAGGGGGTTTTGTGCTCACTGGCTGCCAGGGCCGGGTGAATACGCCATCCGGCAACTGCCCTCTAAACGGCTCCAGCAATGCCAGCTCTTTGCCCTGCGGGAGGCCCGTAGCCTGTAACTCAGAATTACTAAAGTAACTGTCATTCACCACATACTGATTATAAAACAGCCGCTTATTTGACCACTCAAAATCAAATGCCAGAGTAATTGCACGTCGCATAACAGCCTCTTTAAAAATGGCTCGACGCGTATTAAAGACAAAACCCTGCATACCTGCATTATTGCTGTGTGCCAGATTTTCTTTTATTATTTTACCGGAGTCATAATTAGGCCCATTGTGCTCCCTGGCCCAGAGCTTGGAGTAGTATTCATGGCGAAAATCGAATTCACCCGCCTTAAAAGCTTCCATGGATATAACCAGATCACGATAATACTTAAACTGCACCTCATCAAAATTATACTGCCCACGGCGCGAAGGCAGATCTTTAGCCCAGTAATCCGGATTTCTCTGGTAAACAATGCGTTTGCCCAGATCATAGCTTTTTATGCTATACGGCCCGCTGGCCACGGGTTTAACTTCCGTTAACTTATCAAAGGAGCGACCCGCCAGCCATTTTTCTGAAAAAACACTCAACTCCCCTAAAATCAGATGAAGCTCTGAGTTTTGCCGCTTAAAATTAAACCGGATGGTGTAGTCATCCAGCACAACGGCGTCTTTGACATCCGCATAAACAAATTTGAACTGGGGATGCCCCTGCTCGGACATAATCGTGTCAAAGGAAAATTTCACATCATGTGCGCTAATTTTATCACCATTATTAAAGCGTGCTCGCCGATCTATTTTAAATGTGACTGATAATTTATCATCTGCCAGCTCAATATCACTGGCAATCAGTGGATATTTACTAAATGGCTCGTCTTTGCTGGACACCATTAATGAGTCAAAGAGCAGCTCAGTGCCCTCTGCAACATAACCTTTGAGTATAAATGGATTAAAGCTGTCAAAGGTCCCCGCACCCGCAAGTATTAATTTACCGCCTTTTTTCGCATCGGGATTAATATAATCAAAATGTTTAAAATTGGCTGGATATTTGGGCGTGTAGCCCATCGCAATGGAGGGATCTGCAACTGATACCGTTGTTTTTATAAGCAGTATTAGCAGAAAAAAACGACTAAAAGGGTGCAATCCTGTTTTTATCATCATATTATCTATTTACTGTATTCAAATGGAATACCTGAAAAGGCTCTAGTTTAGTGCATTAATCTCTCTGACGATATATCAACAGACGATTTAATGCACTACACTTACAGGTAAGTGTGGAAATAACTATTCAACCTGCAAATAAACTGAGACCTGAACAATAATTATGCGTTCACACCTGTAATTAGCTCACAGGATCTGGATACCATGCAGGCTATGGGCAGTGATTCGACTGACAAATATAAAAATCAGAGGGGCTTTGTAATGGGGTTTTTAAGTGGTAAACGAGCACTAATTTTTGGCGTAGCCAGTAATCGTTCAATTGCATGGGGCATTGCACAGGCAATGCACCGTGAAGGCTGTGAGCTGGCTTTTACCTATCAGAATGATCTGCTGCATGAGCGTGTTGAAAAACTCGCAGGGCAACTGGACTCAGACATTGTCATTCCGTGTAATGTAGACAATGATGAAGACATTGAAGCGGTCTTTGAACACCTGGATGATTACTGGGACTCATTTGATATCATTATCCATTCAATCGCCTATGCGCCCAGGGAGCTGCTTGAAGGTGATTATCTGGATAATCTGACGCGAGAAGGATTTAATACCGCCCATGATATCAGCTCATACAGTCTGGCCGCTATCGCCAAGTCCGGCCGCCATATGATGCAGGGCCGTGAGGATGCAGCCATTCTCACACTGAGCTATCTCGGGGCTGAACGCACCTTCCCGGGCTACAATGTCATGGGGCTGGCCAAAGCGAGTCTGGAGGCCAATGTGCGCTATCTGGCGCAGAACCTGGGGCCTGAGGGCATCCGTGTTAACGCCATTTCAGCGGGGCCGATTAAAACACTGGCGGCATCGGATATCGACGGCTTTCAGCGAATTTTTG
>UOFG01000062.1_pt1 | contig 9869 bp, 7 predicted proteins | sample 1988411 | NCBI WGS metagenome assembly UOFG01 (sample SAMEA4712194, study PRJEB27164) | hydrothermal vent metagenome | biome: marine basaltic hydrothermal vent biome; feature: marine hydrothermal vent; material: mineral | place: Pacific Ocean | collected 2011-06-14/2011-07-23 | depth 1689 m
CCACGATCAATCGGCTCAAGCACGGGAACGGCCACAGGGGGTGCATCTGGATTTACCCGTAGCGCATCCTGTTGCGCACTGCCCAGTGTATCCCAGGCAAAAGCCGCCAGCGAAAAATCATCTGTATTCATTGTAAATATCTTACGTGTCGTATAATCCCGGTTAGCCAGCTCCAGCGCAGCATTCCATTCGGGGTTGCATAGCTCACCAATTGCAAAGCCATCGCACTCTGGCGGCGAATCATCGCCCTCTGGTGGCACAAGATCAACAAAACCATCCTGTATCGGCACAGAGAAAAGATTACCCGACCAGCCCGTAGAATCAAATCGAGCCTGATATAGCCGGCTATTTGCATTTAGCGTACCGGAATTCAGCGCAACAGCCGCCGCAGAGCCAAGACGTGATGAAAAGGCCGCTATGGCTTTAATAAGCCGATCAGATACTTCCCTGGGTGTTGAAGCGGATGCAAATACACCACCACTGTTAAATGCCGCATGCCATAAATCGTCGATATTATCTGCGGTTCCACCAATAGTGGGATTTCCCCATTTGCCATTTTTAGCTGGCACAGTCCAGGCATTTCCCGTCGCATCTGCATCGGGGTTGCCATCGCCGTCCCTGTCCACCAGATTGCCCTCTACACCAAAAGCAACGGTAAATGTAACCATATGCTGAAAGGTTGGCCCTTCGGGAGAGGTCGTTCCAGTCTTGCCCAACAGATCAATTTCATCCGGCAGGTCTAGCGCCACCTCATTATCGATAGTTGAATCTAAATCACTGATATAATATTTATAAGCTACATCGGCAACGGTATTGGGCTTCGTATCCCTATCAGGATCGCCAACACTAAAGCCGCTATCACTGTTCCAGAAGCCATCCGTTAGCAGAATCGTAAAGTTTTTCTGGCATGGGTAAATAATTGGAGACGGATAGTCTTCTTTCGATAAACTAATGCCCTTCTTATAATACTCTCCCGCTCGAGTTAAAGCCGAGCGAAGCGGAGTGCCCCGAGGCGGTTGAACAAATGAAAAATACTCCTGCTTAATCCTCTCGTTATGCTGAGACAAATCCTCATCAATGGCCGGTAGCGGTACAAAAATGCCTTTACCGCCAATTGGACGGCCCTCGTCATCTACATACGTTACATCTGGATCAATATTATTTAATACGGTTAAACCAAAACGGAAAGAGGCCTGTGCATCCATGACCTCCGCAATGGCGTTTTTAACCGAGTAGGCACGTCGCCTGTAATACTGATACCAGTTAGCAATATTTTGCCGGGTTTCTGCAATCGTCCGGCATTCCGGGCCTGCTGCTGCCCCTGGGTCGCCTGGTATGCCTGTCGCAACAATATCAATGGCAGCATTTGACGGGTTTTTAATAATTTGATCGCGTATCGCCTGGACCGACGACTCATTGCCCAGCACCTTATAGCAGGAGTCGCTATTAAGCGTGATAACACCACCAAGATTCGTTTCATTTAAGCCCCCTGCCGCAGTATTCTGAGGGTTATAAGCCACCAGGCTCACGCTAATCGAAGTGCTGGAAACCGTAAGCCGCATATGCGAATCCCATAAATCGACCTCTCCATTCGGGGCATCCGGAATATCTGTAGCGCTACCAAACGCTGATGCTGCGTAGCCTGTTTCATTGAACCTTGTCCCTCTCTCTGGCCGGGGACTGGGGCTCGGCCTGGGCCTGATATTATCGCCCGTATACCCGGAGTCATCAATCCACACTTCGTAAATAAACGGGCCATTATTCGCATCGCCATCCGTGGATAAATTACGAAGAATGCCAAAACCATTCTGTGTAGAATATGGATTTGATCGAGCACTTATAAAGCTGGCATTTGCACAGGGCGTTCCACTCGGTGTACAGGGGCCATCCCAGGGTTCATAAAGAATATTGGCATTGTAGAACACTCTGTTCAGATCACTTGATCTCGCTCGCCAGTCAACATCCAGGGGATGGTTTTGACTGTTTTTGCAACTTTCTGTTCGACCTCGCCAGGGCGAACCCTGATTTGAGCAGGAATTACGGAATACATTATCGTCATTACTATAAATAGAGCCATATAGTCCTCTATCTGTATCGTTCAGGCCAAACATTGCTGACTGAAATGTGCCACCTGTAAAACGAGTGATTACCGGCCTGGGGTTTCTTCCATTGACGGTTTCTGTTGGCGGACGACTAGTGTAGTTACCGTCTCTTATCGGGTCTGGGTCGTAGTGATACCAGCGCCAGTAAGCCGGGGTTAAAATTTCCAGATCCATTGATCCGGAATCATCACTCACAAAAAATATATTCGGCTGAACTGAAAAACCTAAAAACAGCGGTGTTTTCGCTATGCCCAGATTCTGCGGCTGCACGGCATGGGCTGCTGAAGAAAAAAACACAATTGCTGATAAAGCCAGCACTTCTATGCATTTCTCTGAGAATTTTTTCAGCCGTTGCTTTGAAAATTTCTTTGAAAAACTCAATAAAGCCTGTCTCATTACTCGGCCTCGTTTTTCTGGATTATGCTTTTTTGCATTATAATTATTCGGTTTCATATCATTATCCAGCACATTTTAAATGCGCTATGAAAGTTAGTTTCTTTATCTACAGTTGTTATCTGCCATTATTATCTATAATCATTCTGGTCTATAATTATTCTGGCCATAAACAGAAGTCTGCAATACCACACTAGTTAATGGGCTGCAGGTAAGTGGTCTGCAAAACGACTGCGGCATTATTATCAGTACCGATGCTATATGCGGTAATACGGTACATAACACTGCGTCCTCTCGACTGGGTTGCAAAATCAACACCCTCGCTGTCCGGTGCCAGTGCTCCCAGAGACTCAATAAAATACCGTGGATCACTGCCACAACCCAGACCTGCTATGTCACTGGTCAATAACCCCGTGCCACTGTATGCCCAGGTTTTGCCTGTATCGCCCCAGAGCACGTCAAGCCCAGACTCCGGGTTCTGTATTGCTAGCTGATTGACCTGCCAGACCTGGTTTTGATCCTGAGCGGGACTATCAGACACCTGATAAGCCGGTTCGGTTAATTTGCTTAACCAGATTTCACCGTCCCTTAATGCCGCCTCAGCACATTGAAAAGCATTGTTCCTGCTTTTCATGCTGCTCTGTATAGCAACATCTGTAATATTCGCACGCATCGTCGCCACACCCAGCAATGTAAAGATAATCATCAGCACAATTGTAGTAATCAGCACGGCCCCAGACTGCCTGCTTTTAAGTGCATCTGACGATATTTTAACGTTTTTTTTATCCATCTTTAGTCCGCGCCCCAATTAATCGGTTACGAACAACAAACGTTGATGAATAAGTAGCTCGTGTGTATTTATCTTCTTTAGAATGAACCTGATTTTTTCCACCAGACAAGGTATAACTTTTCTGGACTTTCTTGCCCAATATTTCATCACGAGAGCGCATAATAAAACTCACTCGAACACTCACAACACTGGGCCAGAGGCAACCTTTTGGCAGAGGTACAGAAAGAGGGGCCCCTGGGGTAACTACGCAACTTTTCTGTATCTCGTCAGCCGTTAAATATCGACTTGCGACATTTCGCAGCACAGCATTATCCTCAATACCATATTCAAGCATCATATGCTCAACGCCTTCCACCAGTGGGCTGGAAATACCATCTATATTTCGGTATAAGGTCGGTGTTCCTCTCAGGTTGTTGCCGATATAATAGCTGGTAGTTGCAACACGCCTTAGCTCTGCAAAATCTTCTCTGCCAATACCGTATCTCTGCGTTGTTACTCCCTGCGAATTACTGTTAAGCCCACTACCTGCACCCCTGCCAATGCCATCAGCACCAACACCTGTAACTTTAAACACTTCTGCATTTTTGCAGGTGGATGCTACGGCATAATTGCCCGCAGTTACTTCTATGTCGGTTCCTGCTTTGACCGCTAATGGATAGCTTGCCTGCCCATACGAGCGACCATTGGCAATCACATAAGTCTGACCCACCCCCCCCCGCAGAGTTATTGCATCTGAGCCTGGGGTCATTCTGTCCAGCTTTAGTTCGGTTGCTGGCACCGGGTTCCAGGCTGAACCGATTGCCTCATAGCCAAGAATTTCATGACCCGCATTAAAGTTCGCATCTGCGAGGTACTTAATATCCGTATTAGTACTATTCAGCACAATATTGTACGCCGATTCGGTTTCTGCCTGTCGATTCGCTGACTGAATGCCCTGGAAAGCATCAACGGTGCGACACCCCATCGCCCCAACACCTCGCAGGCTTGTGCCGATAAACTCTGCCGCCATTTTTGCACTGGTTTTCATTTCCAGTTCCGAGGTTGTCGCCCTGAAACTGCCTCTGTTTGAAACCTGCATAGCTATCGCAGAACCCAGCACTAATACACCAATCGTCATGGCTACCAGCAGTTCAAGCATTGAATAGCCTGCCTGGCGAGCAGAGCAACACTGTTGACTAACGGACTGCTTTTTATCCGGCGGTTGTTTTACGTAATTGAGTACATTAAATAAAATCATATTAATATGCTTCATGGTTGAAAAATCATCTGATAATTTTTCGGATAAGCCTGGCCTTCTTTATCGATTTCATTCCAGGCAAGTGCAATTTTAAATAATATCTGCTTCTCTTCGCCCGTTGGCTCTGCCGCTCCCGGCTCTGGCGCAGGTTCTGGCGTGGGGCCATCCGGAGAGGGAGTGCCTGTGTACAGTGAAATATTAACAATGGCGTTATTTTTATTTTTCAGATACGCCTCAAGTTCAAGCTGAACAAAATACGTGACCATTGTCAGCAATCCTGCGTCACTGCAACCTGTTGCAAGACATGTTGGCGGCGAAGGTGGCCCCTCTCCCCTGATTTCAAAATTATCAAACGCGCCTGCATTCACATCGGTTATATTTGAGCGCAGTAACTCTGCAATATTCCAGACACTCTGTGCGGCATTGGCCTCAGTATTGGTTTCCTGTGCTTTTTGCTGAGAACGTAGCATCATCGAGGTTGAGCCCAGCATACCAATCGTTAATATAAACAGGGCCACCATCACTTCGATTAGCGTAAAGCCCGCATGTGTCTTTAACAGAGAAGCATTCATTAACAATCCACCGCAGAGTTTGTGTTTTTTTCGAAATGCGTTTGCCCAGAAACACTGACCGTAATTTCTCGACGTGGAAAACCTCCTTCGATCCCACTACATAATTGAAAGCCACCATTTGCGCTTTTTTTTATCTCACCGGTATAACTAAAGGTTACCGCACTTTCAAAGTTATTGGTTGTGAGCCCCACAGGCGGCACAGGATTGATGGTTATGCCTCTACCAGCGTCTATACGCTTTACCCAGAGAAGCTCATTATCTGACTCCTTAAAATTTCCATCCTGGTTACGATCCACCAGAATGAGCCAGCCCTTTCCCCAGTTGCCAGCGGCTAAACTACAGATTGCGTTGCCTGCATCGCTGCTCTGTGTTGTTAAACTGCTGCACACCCTGACATCTCGCCCACTGGTGATGGCTTCCGCACGGGCCCGTTTTAATGAGAGCGTGAGGTCATTGCTGGTATCAGCCAGTTCATTCGTGATGATCATTGCGTTAAAAGAAGGCATACCAATTGCCGCCAGCATACTCGCCATGGCAACTACAACCATTAGCTCCATCAGAGTAAATCCGGACTGATTAGATTTAATTATCTTCATTTTTATATCTTCATTTTTCAAATTTATTTTTCAGCTTCATTTTTATCGCATGTTAAAAAATATGCTCAAATTTAAACCCGGCTTTATTGTTAGCCTCTGATCATAATTGTCTTTATAAAAAAAACAGTACGAACATCACAGAACAGCGATATGGCACGTGCAATAAAACACAGCGCAATAGCGACTATTACTAACAATATAGAACAGGGCGGAAAATCTTAAAAAATGTTATTGAGTAACACAAAACAGGCTGGGATATTTTTATCCTCTTATGTGTATAGCCATAAGTATATATACACTGGAATTTAATGGCTATATCAACTATTTTAACATTTTTTTTATTGCTTTCTTTCCTGAAATTTTAACCCTGACCAGAACCCTGGCCAAACACCCTGTCGATGAGCATATTCTAAAACTATCCCTGCTCTATTGTCATGCGTATAGTGATAGAGTAAGAATTATCCCTGATAAGCGGCAAAAATCACCATATTTCATTATAATCTACGGGGGTATATGGGGGCATTTTTCAGATTATGCATCTGAGAGCATCATTTCTGTAATCCGCTGGGCACTTCCCAGCCCCAGAATAACTCCATTCCTGAAATGTCCTGCATTGATATACAAACCTTCTATATCGCACTGCCGGCCTATATAAGGCTCCCCCTGCGGGCTACCGGGCCGAAGCCCTGACCAGTGATGCTCCACAGGTAGCGCTTCTAGCTCAGGAAACAGCTGCACAGCGCTGTGCAGCAACGCCTGCTTTACATCATCGCTAACAGATTTATCAAAGCCGCTCTTTTCAATAGTGCTACCGCACAGGATGCGCCCATCTTTCCTGGGTATCAGGTATCGGTTATCAGCCAGTATAATGGTTTTTAACTGGCCAGGCCGACCTTTAAATAGAATCATCTGGCCTTTAACAGGGCTAATATCAGGAACAGGGGAAGGGCAGGACCTAAGGATCTGTGCGCTCCATGCACCGCCAGCAACCAGAACACAATCTGCAGGATACTGCCTGCGGTTAACCTTCACGCCTTTAACTTTGCCATTAACCACGCTAATTTCTTCTACCAAACTGTTCTCTTTATAGGGAATGTCCAGCGCATCCAGGCTGCCGCGAACCGACTTTACCAGTCTCGGGTTGCGCAACTGTGCAATATCGGGCATCCAGAAACCCTGTTTATGCCTCGGGGATAAGCCGGGGGCAATAGACTGCAGCTCATTTTGCGAACTGACTGAAGAAAGCTTCATTGACCATTTTTCTGCCCAGCGCTCTGCTTTACTGAGCCTTTCGCACTGCTGTTGTGCACTGTGTAGCACCAGCATTCCACAGCGAAAATACTCAGGATCTATGCCGCTCTGCTCAAGCAGCTCCTGCGCTAACTGAGGGTAGGCCTGATGCCCAATACTGGCCAGTTCATTAACAGCATCAGAATACTGCCAGGGATGCAGGGGCGAAAGAATACCACCGCCAGCCCAGGAGGACTCCTGACCTAACAACCCCTTTTCAAGCAACAGCACATCAAACCCGGCCTTTTTTAATTCCCTTGCACTCAGCATGCCTATCAGGCCCCCACCAACGACTACACAGTTCGCCATAAAACCATTTCTACCCGTATATACCAAATTTTGCAATTTAGGCCCATCTGAAACGATGAATTTTAACCCGAATTCACGCCTTCGGGGTAGATAACAGACGTTATCCTCGAAATTTAATTAAATGACTTAATCCAGCAGCTTCGAAGCAAAATGAGGAAGGGTATCCGCGTCAATACCCGTAGGACGCGCGACCTGAAGCATGCATCTGCGGCGTTAGGAACCCTGGCAATGGAACAAAACCATTACGCCGCAGCTCGCACCCTGACAGCTTCAGATGAATGACTAAACCGTTTTTTCATGTAAACGATGACACGCTTTATAGCGTGCCAAAGGCACACGGCTCCTTTTTTACCCCCCTCAACAGGAAAAATACTCCCAGACCTGATAAAAAAAGCCGCTATTTTTTACAGGTGCTTTTAACACCTGGTGGGGCACTCTTAATGTATTTATCGCAATAGCATGGGCTTGTGCCTTTTTTCCAGTGTCGATCACACCTTGAAATCCACAGCTCAGCCTGTTTATTATCCCAGTCCACGTTCCGTTCACTTTCCGCTGCTGCTTTCAGCCTCTGATGCTCGCTCTCCTGCGCGGCTTCAACTTCACGCTGTTTTTCCTTCACTAACTCAAGCACCTTTTTCTCTGCGGATAGCTTTTTAGCAGAATTAGCACAGGGGTAAGCAACTGATTTAACCTGGGGCCTGAAATCGGCTGGAGGCAGGGCATTACACATTTTTACTTTTTTGACCACAGGCCCCGGCTTTACTGCTGGCACTGGTTTGACCTTAACCGTTGCTGGCACACGCCTGGGCCTGGGTTCAGGTTTATTAGCCCTGACCACAGGTTTACTGACAGGCACTGGCTTTCTGGCTGGCTTTGGCTTTATTACAGGCCGGTCAATTTTTACCATTATTGCTGCAAAGCCTGACAGGCTGTATCGCAGTTTCACTGGGCGGCCAAAAGGTTCTACAATAAACGTTAATGTGTCAGACTTTTTTAGAATATCTCGGGTTCTGGCATCCAGGCGGATAATAAAATCCCCTCCTCCGCCCACATTCAGACAGGTGTTATTTGCCACAACAGCGCTTTGTTTAAGCTTTTTACCTGGATTTCGTTGATTATGCAGGCACCAGTCAAAAACGGGTAAGCGGCGGCCATTCACCATTACATCGGCTATTGCCAACGATTCCAGCTGCCGTGTATTACCGAGCTCACCGTCAGGGTTGTTTTTGCCGAGGCGCAACCGAAGGCGGCGTTTATTGATATTCAGGTGGTAATAACGGGTATCCCCTCCATCCTGAACACTCCCGGACTTAATGGCGGCACCGTTATGCTCGGACCAGGAAACATCTGCCCCAAAATTATAACTTTTTGACTTTTGAAATGGATTAACACTTGCCAGACTCACACTCGGCACAAGCAGCAACAGGCTTAATGAACAGAAAAACAATTTACTTAATAAGCCACACACACTTATGAACCTCAACAATAACTGAATTTTTAGTAGTCATACACTGCCCGCTGATCAAATACGAGCAAAGCTCGCCCGCTGAAAAACATACTGGAGAATAATATATCTCGATGTTTTTTATGTAAATCCCCTGAAACAATGGATTTACAGGATTTTTCATGCCAGGCAGGTTAGAATTTCAGACACATATAAGCACCATTTATAGCACATAGGAGCTGTATTTTGCAGCAAATCCAGACAGAATCAGTGTAAAATCCGATATTTAACAACAAATGCATTCATTATGAAAATACAGCTAAACGGCCATGAGGCAGAGATCCCTATGGGAACCTCTCTTTTGCAGCTTATTGAGGATCAGGGGTTTGCGGGTAAACGTCTGGCAGCGGAGGTTAACCGTGAGATTGTGCCTAAAGCTGAGCATGCTAATTATGAGCTTCATGAGCAGGACAGGATTGAGGTAGTACACGCCATTGGTGGGGGGTGAGCGGCGGGCAAGAAGCCACGAACACGACAAATTTGCAGGAGCAAAATTTGAACATGACTGCTTTTAATCATGGCCCGAAGGGCAAAACACAGAACGTGTTTCGTAAACAGGAGTCGAGCTGGGTACCCTCCACCAGGGAAGGGCACACATCATAAATAAAGCAGCATATCCATGCTCAACAACTGATTCAAACCACGAGAAAGCCGTATTAGAATCCACTATCTAATGTGACCCATATCAAAATACACAACATAAAGTATAGTATTAATTTGTCTTTTAAAACTAACTAATATAGGATGCTTTCAACGCAAGTTACCGTCTACGCTTCAAAACACCTTATGTTTGTGTAGAGCTAAAGACAGTTTTGATATTTATGGGTCTATCCAGCTTTACGAGCCATAAATTATTTTAAATAACCATACTATAAATGCACGGAAATATTGCAGCCCACTCCATTTAAACTATATGGCGTCTGTTCTGTGACAGTGGCAACAGGGACATTCCCAAATGAAAATAATCTCAAAAAGTTTTAGCGCCTGTGCGTTTATTGCATCGGCTACCTTGTTATATACTTCAACGGCTTCAGCTATACCCATTAATTTTACGGTGGTCAGTGATGCCAATACGC